>Ga0308170_10000342_pt1 | contig 68154 bp, 50 predicted proteins | sample PhyBR2_2_FD_202136 | JGI IMG/M metagenome (GOLD analysis project Ga0308170, IMG submission 202136) | Phyllosphere microbial communities from UC Gill Tract Community Farm, Albany, California, United States - DLSLSB.R2 | ecosystem: Host-associated > Plants > Phyllosphere > Unclassified | place... | reverse complement strand
AGAAGGCCTTCTGGTAAGAAAAAACTGATAAGGGTTTGTTCGGCTTGATTCAAGGGGATTTCTAATTGCTGTAAAAATACAAAAGAAAGAAATTATTTAATTCCCCCCAACTTTTCCGCTTGATCCACTCTTTGCCCGGTAAATAATAGGTGCCAAAAATCATGTCGATAAATGGAAATATCGAAGCAAAATTGTGGCCATAATATTTGGGGTCTTCGCAATGGTGCCAGTGGTGGTATTGCGGGGTTGTGAAAATGTATTTTAGCGGTCCGAAATTAACGCGTGTGTTGGCGTGGATTAGAACTGCATGAATGGCAATGAAAATAATGTAAACATTAAAAACCGTCGATGAAAACCCCAAAATATACAATGGAATAAAAGTCATGGCGCGGGTAAAAAAGATATCAATGAAATGTGTACGGCTTCCGGCAAGCCAATCCATATTTTGGGTAGAGTGGTGGATGGAGTGAAAACGCCACAAAGCCACTCTGGTATGGAAAAAACGGTGTGCCCAATACTGAAATAAATCGGTACTGAAGAAGGCCAGAAACAAAGCCAGGGCAAAAGGCAGGCTTTGCACCCAGGTATGAATTTTATCTAAACCCATCCAGCCAAAAAACAACACTGCAGGTTTTTGTGTAACAATACCAAAAAACTGGATAAATAAATGACTGATCACAAAGTAGGTTAAATCGGTACGCCACTCTTCGTGAAATTTGGTTTGGTTGGTATTTTTTGGGAAAAACAATTCCAATGGGACAAAAATGGCCACCATTAACAGTAAATCTAAAATCATCCAGTCTAAACCAAAATGCCAGTTCGATTTAACTACATCCCTGCCTTCAACGGTTACGGCACCCAGTAATACAGCAAAAGCAGCCAGTAAAAAGCCTGGCCAGGCCCACTTTAATTTTTTACTTAAAACAATACTAAGCGCCGAAAAGAAAAAAGCAGCAATAACGCCACCCAGCATCATTACTTCAACACTGTCTTTGGTGTAAATTTCACGGAATTCGGGGGTGGTCAATTTCTCGGGATAATGGAAACAAAGGATGCCGAGTAAAGCCAAAACGGCTAAAAATATTGAAATGTAGCCGCTAATCTGACCCTGACCAACTACTAAGCGCTTATTTGGAGACATTTAATTATGTTTTGATAGAACAACAAGTATAAAAATAAAATTCAGGCTTATCAATTTAAATCACACCAGTGTTGAAAAGGATATTGATTTGGCAAACATTTTTAACCACAACAGGTTCATTTAACAGGCATTGCCAAAAGCATTGCAGTTCTTTTTTAAATAATCAGTATTTTTGAAAACACGACACTATGCTAGTTAATTATTTACGTCTTCTGCTGCTCCCTTTCTCATTGGTTTATGCTATGGCCGTTGTACTTCGGAAAAAGCTATACGATTGGGGCATAATGCGCAGCGTATCGTTCAATTTACCGGTAATTTGTGTCGGCAACCTGGCGGTTGGAGGCTCCGGAAAAACACCTACTACCGAATATCTGGTAAGATTGCTGTCGGATTATAAAGTGGCTATTTTAAGCAGGGGATATGGTCGTAAAACCAAAGGCTTTATACTGGCCGATGACCATGCTACTGCGGAAACTATTGGCGATGAACCTCTACAGTATTACCAGAAATTTAAACAGGTTACCGTTGCAGTTTGTGAAGATAGGGTGGCAGGGGTAAAACAGCTGGAAAACGATCACGATATCATTATCCTGGACGATGCCTTTCAGCACCGCGCCATTAAAGCAGGTTTTAATATATTGCTTTTCGAGTTCAGGAAACTGGGTACTTTGCAGTTTTTATTACCTGCGGGGAATTTAAGGGATGTTTTTGATTCGCGCAAACGGGCCGATGTACTTTTGGTTACCAAATCGCCGGTGCCTTTATTGCATGTAGCCCAGCAAGCTTCGATAAACGAACTGCAGCCCAATAATAACCAGCCAGTATTGCATGCCTATTTAAAATATGGCCAGTTGCAGCACCTGTACCGCGACGAAAGCAGACCGCTCGAATCGATTAAGGATTTTGAAGTTTTTCTGCTTACTGGTATTGCCAATCCGGCACCTTTAATAGAAGAACTGCAAAAATATACGCAGACCATTAAACACGAGGCATTTCGCGATCATTATGCCTTTAAACAAGCCGACATTAGTAAGTTAAAAACGACTTTTGAGACTGGAATAAAAAAAGAAAAAATCATCATCACAACAGAAAAGGATAGCAAACGTTTAAGAGCTACCGGATTTGAAGATTTACTGGTAAATTTACCTGTATATTATTTACCCATTGAGGTTGAATTATTTGAAGAAGATAAGATTACCTTTGACGAACTCATTTTAAATTATGTTAAGAGCAATAGAAGAAACCGTTGAATATATAAAACGTAAAACAGAAAATTTTAAGCCAGAAATAGGCATTGTTTTAGGCACTGGTTTGGGTGGTTTAGTAAAAGATATCGAAGTAGAGCACCAGCTCATGTACTCCAATATCCCAAATTTTCCAATTTCTACTTTAGAATTTCACAGCGGCAAACTCATTTTTGGTACCTTAAACGGAAAGAAAATTGTGGCTATGCAGGGACGTTTGCACTATTACGAAGGTTATAGCATGCAACAGATTACCTTCCCTATACGCGTAATGAAGGGTTTGGGCATCGAAAACCTGATTGTTTCTAACGCTGCTGGCTCTTTAAACCCTGAGTTTAGGAAGGGTGATTTGATGATTATCGAAGATCACATTAACCTGCAACCCGATAACCCGCTTCGTGGCTTAATTGAAAGTGAACTGGGACCACGGTTTCCGGATATGAGCCAGCCATACAAGCGCTCTATCATTGCCAAAGCTTTAGAAATAGCCAAAGATGTTGATGTAAAATGCCACAAAGGTGTTTATGTAGCCGTTTCTGGTCCTAATTTAGAAACCAAAGCCGAGTATAAATATCTGCGCTTAATTGGTGCCGATGCAGTAGGGATGAGTACCGTACCCGAAGTAATTGTAGCTAACCATGCCGGTTTACCTGTTTTTGCTATTTCGGTGTTAACCGATGAGGGTTTTCCGGAAGATTTACAACCTTTTAATTTAGATGAAATTTTAGAGGCTGCAGCTAAGGCGGAGCCTAAAATGACCGAAATTTTAACCCGCTTAATTGCCGAACTGTAAGATGCGTAATATTGTTCAGATCTGTTTTTTAGTCATGATGCTTTTGGGTATTAACAAAGCCTTTGCTCAAGATTTAAAAACAAGTGTTGGTACCAATAAAGAACTCGATTCGGTTAGGAAAAAGCTAGATGGGGGAAAGGATTCGGTAGTTTTTACAGCGAAATATATTCGTTTTACCAAACTGTCTTTAACTAAAGATAGCATTGTGCTGTTGCCTTTGGATACTTCTACTGTTAATATCCAGAATTACAGTCCGCTTTTACAGCCAACCCATCCAACCATCAGCAATGGTAATATGGGGCTTTCGGCCAGGCCTTTGTTGTTTGAACCGAGCAAGCGCATTGGTTTCGATGTGGGCTTTCATTCGCTCGATTATTATGCTTTAACGCCCGAAGATATCATTTACTACCAGGCCCGGACACCTTTTACCAGCTTATACTTTGTAAGTGCTGGCCAGAAAGAGCAACTTTTCAGGGCTATCCATACCCAAAATGTTAAGCGCAACTGGAATGTGGGCGTAAACTTTAATCGCGCCGATTCAAAAGGTTTTTATGCCCGACAACGTGGCGATAACTTAAATGTGGCCGTTTTTTCGTGGTACCAATCGCCAAGCAAACGATATAACATGTGGGCTTCGGCAATTTTTAATACCATGCGTGGTTATGAAAATGGATCGGTAGCCTCTGCCAGCCAGATATTTAATCCTGATTATGCAACCATCAGCAGGGATGCCGAACCGGTAAATCTTTCAGCATCGCGAAATATTTATAAGAAAAACACCCTGTTTTTAAAGCAAACTTATTACGTAGGCCGGATTGATACTTCTGCCAATGCCAATAATTCGGTTTTACCAACCAATAAGGTTACTTATACTTTAGAGTACAATACCAATACCTACGATTTTTTAAAAAACGAAACCGATGTAAGAAATGTGCTGCCGCCAGGAATTGCCAGTACCACCTTTACCAACGATTCGACCCGTGTGCTGCACATTAAAAATGAGTTTATTTACAGCTTCTTTTTAAGACCAAAAAATTCGTCGGTAATTAAAAATGAGTTAAAGGTTGATGCCGGGATCAGGCACGAATATTTTAAACATGAATTTTTAGGGCTTAAGCTAGATGGCACCAGCTATGAGCAAAGTCGTGCTTCCTACCAAAATATTACAGTTTTGGGTGCTGCGGGCTATCGTTTCTCAACCAATATCGATTTTAATTTAGATTTGCAGCAAATTTTGCAAGGCGAAAATGCCGGCGATTATCTGTATGAGGCCAAAAGTAAAATTCTTTTAGGTAAAACCATTGGCCGGATAGAACTTGGAGCTTATGCGCAGAACCAAAGCCCGGCAGCGATTTACGATTATTACCATGGTAACCATTACAAATGGACCAATAACGATTTTAAAAATACCAAAATCTTAAATCTGTCTTTCAATTACATTAACGATAAATACGACCTTACGGCTGGTGCAAAATATTTCTTAACCAGCAATTACCTGTATTTTGCCGCCGATCACAGCAACGGAACAACAGCTATTCTGCCTAAACAGGCTACTGCAGATATCAGCTTAATCAGGATTGATGTATTAAAGAAATGGCGCTTTGGTAAGTTCGCTTTAGAAAACTACATAGCCTACCAAAAAACCGATAAAAACGCGGTTTTAAGAACACCCGAAATTTATACCTATAACAGCATTTATTTTAATAATACCTTTTTTAAGGTGCTGAAAGCAAATATCGGGTTTGATGTGCGATACAATTCGGAGTATGCCAACTATTTATATTCGCCGGCTACCGCGCAGTTTTATATTGATGAGGAAAATCCGGTTAACTTGCAATCGAAACCAGTTGTGGATGTATTTTTTAAGGCAAATTTAAGACGGGCTAATATTTTCGTTAAATACGATTTCGTAAATCAGGGCCTTTTCCAAAAGGGATATTTTACGGTAAACCGTTACCCCATGCAAGATGCCTTACTGAAATTTGGTGTAAGCTGGAATTTTTACGATTAGGCAACGCAATCAAAAAGCATAAAAAAACCTTCCGGATATGACATCCGGAAGGTTTTTGTTTTTCATAGGTATTGTAATGATTAGAAAGAATAACCTACACTAAATCCTAACACGCGGTTAGTTAATTTACCGTCTCCAGATCTAGAATCTTTAGGTATGAGGTTTGATAAACCTAAACCATAATTAGCACCCACTAAAAATCCCGAGCTGGTGCGGTATGCTAAACCAAAGTTGGCACCAAATTCTGTGCTGCTATAGTTTTTATCGGTAGTTGAACCAAATTTTAAATCATTTTCATCAGATACAGTTCCTGCAGCAGCGCCACCAGTTGTAACCGTTTCGAATTTGTTTTTTCCTGATATGTTAAATCCCACATAAGGACCTGCTGAAATTTGTACAGCACCGGCATCACCTGTAGGAATTCTCAGTACCGCATTAATCGGTACCTCAATAGCCATCAAATTTACTTTGTTAGTGGTTGTATTAGTAATGCCTCCAACTGTTCGTATTTCCTCAAATTTGGCACCTTTGTTCTGCAACGATACACCAGGTTGAATAAAGAAATTGTTTCCTACACCGAAATCTGCAAATGCTGTTACATTAAACCCAACATTGTCTTTTGCATTGTCGTTAAATGATGCGCTGTTATCAGTTCCGCTTGAGTGAAATCTTGCTAAGTTTACTCCGGCCTTTATTCCAAATCTCGCGTCACTACCAGTCATTTTTGTTTGTGCAAAGGCACCTGTTGCCAATAATAAAACTGAAGCGCTTAATAATAACTTTTTCATAATATTTTTCTTTTAGAAAGATCTTGTTTAAAAAATCAGGTTTTTACCTGTTGTTAATTACAAGCCTCATTTCCAAAAGCTGTGCCAAAGTATCAAGCGTGTTACAATTCAATTTGTAAGATATTGGTTTACAGAGCGGTATTTGGTTCGATTTAGTATAATTACGGTGTCGCTACGCGTAATAGATTTTTGTTCTCTATTGTATACATAACAGGAATATGGGCCGAAATCAGGTGATTTTTAGCCTAAATTTTGGTAATGCCAGAAAATGATTATTGCAGAAATTATGTTTTTTGCGGTTTCTTTTTGGCCGCAGGGAAAAGTACATTGTTTAAAATAAGGCGGTAGCCGGGCGAGTTGGGGTGCAGGTTTAAATCTGTTGGCGGATCGCCTACGGCATGTTGATAATCTTCCGGATCGTGGCCTCCATAAAAGGTAAACTGGCCTTTGCCAATTTCGCCATGCAGGTATCGCACCTCTGCAGCGCCTTTATTTTCGCCTAAAACCGTTACACTTGTTTTTACCAGGCTCTTTCTAAAAGCAGTAGTTTGCCCCATAAAGCCTTTAATTACCTTGTCGTGGTCTTGTGTAAGCATGGTTGGCACCAAATCCCACTTGGCCGAAAAATCGAAAAGTGTAAAATAATCGTTGGTTTGGTTTAGCGTGCGGGTTTGCGTAGCGTCGATATCCGAGAACTCATAATTCATGGGGTTGTTATCGAGCTTAAAATTCTGAAAAGCCAGTGTTTTGTTAAAATCAAGTTTCGATTGCGCATTCGGGTCGGCGGCATCACCATCAAACATCTGTGCGCAAATATCTACGCCTTCGGCGGCCAGCGCAATATCAAAACTATCGGTACCCGAGCACATGGCAAATAAGAAACCACCACCAGCACAGTACTCTTTAATGTGTTTGGCTACTGCCAGTTTCATTTCCGACACCTTTTTATAGCCCATCCGTTTGGCCAAAGCCTCCTGGTTTTTTACATCTTCCTGGTACCAGGTGGCGTACCTGAAATTGGCCCAAAAGCGGCCATACTGACCTGTAAAATCTTCGTGGTGCAGGTGCAACCAATCGTATTTGCTCAGTTTATCCTGCAAAATATCGTCATCGTATATTACATCGTAGGGTATTTCGGCATAAGTTAAAACCAAGGTAACGGCATCATCCCAAGGCAATTTGCTTTTGGGCGAGTAAACGGCAATTTTTGGTGTTTTTTCCAGTTTTACCATCTCCATGTTTACCGATGGATCGCTGATTTCGTTTAACAGGCTCACCACCTTACCGTCGGCCATTACCTCGTATGATACGCCTCTGATTTTCAATTCGTCTTCTACCGCTTTATTGTATTTGATCAGAAAACTGCCGCCGCGGTAATTTAAAAGCCAATCTACTTCAACCTGTTTGCTAATGGTCCAGTAGGCTATACCATACGCTTTAAGGTGGTTCTTCTGGTCTTCATCCATATAAATTAACAACGACGAAGCCTTAAGGCCCATTGAGCAGAGCAGACAGATGAGGAGGATATAATATTTCTTTGCCAAAACCGATTTACTTAAAATACTAAAATACCTCATTTATACTGGATAGAAAAATTTAATGGTGTTATAAGTTATACAATTTTGTTATTTTTGCCCTCTACTTAAAAAATACTTTGTTATTTTAAGCAGGCAGATTTAAAAAAATAGTACCGATATTAAGATGAGTAAAGCAATAATAAAAACAGAAAAAGGCGATATGACCGTAGAATTCTACGATAACGATGCGCCAAAAGCCGTTGCAAACTTTAAAAAATTAGCTAAAGAAGGCTTTTATGATGGAATAACTTTTCACCGTGTAATTCCAAACTTCGTAGTTCAGGGTGGATGTCCGAATTCAAAAGATTCTGCTACTGCACATTTAGCAGGTACTGGTGGTCCGGGTTACAAAATCGATTGCGAATTAGATGGCGATAACCAATATCACGATCGTGGTGTTTTATCAATGGCACATGCTGGCCGCAACACCGGTGGTTCGCAGTTTTTTATCTGCCACAGCAGAACAAACACTGCACACTTAGACCGTAACCACACTTGTTTTGGTAAAGTTATCGAAAATGTAGATCTTGTTGATGATATCCGTCAGGGCGATAAGATTGTAAATATTGAAGTTTTAGAAGATTAAAAATAGATAAGAGATTTGAGACATCAGATTTGAGACTTGATTGCTCTGATTGATGCTTCTATCTCATTTAATAATTGAACAGGGAGTTTTAGGTATTTGATTTGAGCAATTTCTCATGTCTCATATCTAGAATCTCAAATCTCAAAAAAAAGTATGAACTTAAGAGGAATTGTTGCCGTATCTGGCAGACCGGGTTTATTTAAACTGGTTGGACAAAATAAAGTAGGTTACATTTTAGAAAGCTTAGATGCACAAAAAACTAAAATTGTAGCCAATATCACCAATACAAAATTAGCTTCGTTAGAAGATATTACGGTTTATGGTGAAGAAGAAGAAATTAAACTGGCTGATATTTTTGCTAAAATTTCGGCTAAAGGAAGCACACCTGATTTAAAAGGCGATTTACGTGCTTATTTTCTTGAAGTAGCCCCGGGCCACGATCAGGAGAAAGTTTATGCTTCGGATATGAAGAAAATTATTACCTGGTATAACTTGCTTAAAGATCTTCCGTTGTTTACAGAAGAAACTCCTGAAACACCGGGAACGCCTGCAGAAGTTAAGTTAGCTGAAGAAAAAACAGCTGATAAAAAAGTAAAAGCTACCGGTGCAAAAGCAGCTGCTGGTGCAAAAGCTACTACTAAAACTTCGGCTCCGGCTAAAAAAGCAAGTATGACGAGTAAAAAAGGCGTTTAAGCTTTTATTACAAAAGGATAAGAAACACCAGGCATTTTGTCTGGTGTTTTTTTATGCGCTTAACCATAATACCAGATTAACCAGCCAATAATCAGCGAAATGATAATGCTGATCCATAAGTATTTGTTGCTGCCGCCCTGGTTGCTTTTGTATCTGTATTGTCGTTTATATTTATCTAATAACATTGCTTCTTTTTATTTAATGATGATTTTTATTTCCTGTTTCCATATTCACCCACCTTTTTCATCTTCCTTTTAAGCGTGATGATAGGGTTCGCCCTTCAAAATACTAAATCCGCGGTAAAGTTGCTCTACAAAAAACAACCTGATCATCTGGTGCGAAAAAGTCATATCAGATAAAGAGATTAAACCGTTTGCCCGCTTGTAAATGCTTTCGTCGAAGCCGTAAGGACCGCCAATAATAAAGATTAAATGTTGAATACTGCCAATCATCTGTTTGTTTAAATAATTGGAAAACTCAACCGACGAGTATTTCTTTCCCTTCTCATCCAGCAAAATCACCATATCGCCATTGTTAATTTGTTTGTGCAACAGCTCTGCTTCTTTGGCTTTTTGTTGCGCCTCGCTCAGGTTTTTTACATTTTTTACATCCGGTATGGCCAGAAAACTAAAGTTAATATAATGTTTTAAGCGGTTAATGTATTTATCAATCCCCTCTATTAAATATTTATCTTCGGTTTTGCCAATGGCGATTAGTGTGATCTTCATTTAATATTTTCCCTATCTTTAGAATTTTCGAGATTCAAATATAATGTTAAAATTACAAGCACAGATCATATCAGGTTACGGTGAAAAAATTAAACAGGTTACGGATGGTATAAACGAGACCAAAAAATTAATTGATAAACTTTCTTTGATAAGGGTAGGCTTGTTCCTGGCCGAGATCTTATTTTTTGTTTTACTGGTTCGATCTGCCGATGATGGCTTGCGTACATTGATCCAGATTGCCTTGTTAGTGCCGGTAATGGCCTTTGCCTATGTGGTACGCAAGCAAAGTAAGCTCGATCTCGAAATTGATTACAAAAAACAGCTTTTATGGGTGTACCAGAACGAATGGAATGTTTTAAATGGTATAGAGAACGGTTACGACCACGGTACCGCATTCGAATCTGAAACTCACCCTTATACTTCCGACCTCGATATTTTTGGAAAAGCATCTTTATTTGCATTGTTAAACCGTTGCAGTACCAAAAACGGTAACGATGTACTGGCGAAAAAGCTGGGAGAGAAATCGACACGCGATAACATTTTAAGCCGGCAGGAAGCCGTAAAAGAAATTGTAGCTAAAATTGATGAGACTTACAGCTTCAGGGCCAATTTACACGGCTACGATCCCGATAAAATAGAACAAATTAAAATGCAGCTAAAACTGCAGCTGGGGTCACAACTGGAATTTGTGAAAGGTAAATTTTTGCGCTTTTACGTTAAACTGGTACCTTTTCTGAGTATCGGTTTAATTTTGGCTGCCATTATTATCAGCAGTGCTTTTTGGAAAATACTGGCACTCGTGTTTGTAATCCACACTGGTTGGAATGTGCTGCTAAATGCTAAAATTAGCAAAGTGTTCTACACCTTTGGCGGCAGCTCGGGCTTGTTAAACGGCTATGCCAGCGCTATTTTGTGGACGGAAAGCCAAAACTGGAAGAGCCCGTATATTTTAAATCTTTTCGATTCGCGCATTCCGGTAAGCAAAGAAATTAAAAGTCTGTCAAAAATTATCCAGAATTTCGATGCCCGCCTTAATATTTTAATAGGGGGGATACTCAATGCACTTTTATTGTGGGATTTAAAGTGCTGCATCAATCTCGATATCTGGTACAAATCTTCCTCTAAAGATGTAATTGCTGCGCTGAACCATCTGGGCGATTTTGAAGAACTGATTTCGCTCGCTACAGTAGCCTATAACCAACCCGATTGGGTTTTTCCGGCAGTAGCCGATCAGTTTACCTTAAAAACCGAACAGCTGGGCCACCCGCTTATCCGTCGCGAGCTGAGGGTGGATAATGATTTTTACTTAACCCAAAACCCAACGGTTGATATTGTAACGGGCTCGAACATGGCTGGTAAAAGTACTTTTTTGCGTACCCTCGGTATCAATATGGTTTTGGCTTACTCGGGTGCGCCGGTTTGTGCAAGCAACCTCCAATTATCTGTTTTTTCGATTAATACCTACATGCGGATTAAAGACTCGCTGAACGAAAGTACCTCGACTTTTAAAGCAGAACTAAACCGCCTGAAAATGATTTTAGAAAATGTGGTAAGCGATAAAGATACTTTAGTGTTGATTGACGAAATGCTGCGCGGGACCAACAGCCGCGATAAATATCTGGGATCGAAAGTATTTGTAGAAAAACTGATTGCCGAAAAAACACCTGCGCTCTTTGCAACGCACGATTTACAGCTGGCAGATCTGATTAACGATTACCCAACTGAAGTACGAAATTTCCATTTCGACATCCAGATTAGCCACGGCGAAATGAAATTTGATTACCTGCTGAAACAAGGCCCCTGCAAGACTTTTAATGCCGCTATTTTACTAAAGCAGATTGGGTTGACTTTAGATTAGTGTGGCAAGTTCTGACTTTTTAAGCTTATTATTATGAAAATCCTTATTTTATCTTGCTTTTTCTTTTTGATCGGATTAATAAATAGCTATGGTCAGGTTGATACGCTGCTTGATATTGGATCGCATAAACTACATATTAAAATATTAAAAGGTAAAGGAGATCCGATATTGTTCGAATCGGGTGGCGCACTCGATGCAAGACAATGGGATTCTATTTCAAATGTGCTTTACAAAAGGTTAAATGCAACAATCATAACTTATGACCGTCAAGGTTTTGGAAAAAGTGGATTAGATACTTCGAAATATACCATTCTAAATGAAGTGAAAGGCTTAGAAACTGCAATCAAAAAATTAGGGTATGCAAATAAAAATATATTATTGGTTTGCCATTCTTTAGGAGCATTCTATTCTAGTCTTTATGCGTTCAGACACCCTGACCTTGTTAAGGGGATTGTAATGTTAGACCCTAGACTACCCTCACTTGCCGATATGAGGTTTGCAAGAAGTATATTTGCACAAATTAAACGCAGTGACTTTAGACAAGAGGATATTGGCTTATACTATGTTTTAGCCCGAATGGAAAAAAATAGTGATTTTATGAGGGAAAAAAATATACCTTCTCATATACCAATACTAGGTGTAATGGCAGAACAAGGACCGTTTGACGACAAGGAAGAAAATGATAGGTTTCAATCAGATTTGAGGTATCTTATAGAAAAAAGAACAGAGGCATATTTGGCTCATGCGCAGGGCAGTTCACATAATATTCCGCATGATAAACCAGAAATGGTTATTTCAGAGATCTCAAATTTTTACAGCAAATATCTGAGTCAATCTAGATGGAAATAAATAATATTAAGGCTTAATTCTATATCAATTAAACCTATTATCCCGGTATTGTTTAGGCGAAATTCCCATCACGCTTGAAAAAAGCCGGCTAAAATAGTAAGGATCGTTAATACCGATTTTCTGCGCAATCTCGTTAATTCTCAGGTTGGTAAAAAGCAGGTATTGCGTGGTCGTCTGTATTTTGAGCTGGTTAAAGTAATCAATAGGCGAGGTGCCTGTTTTCTTCTTAAATATGGCCGATAAATGTGAAGGGGAGAGGCAAACCTCCAGCGCCATTTCTTTTAAACTCATCATCTTTTCAATATTGTTCCGCATTAAATCAATAGTTTCTTCTACTTTATCCGGTACTATTGCCTTATCGTTTGCAATGTGCTTGTCGGCATAAATAAACTCGCCAATATATTGGTGGAAACAGAGGTTGGCATAAATCATATTCTCGCGGCTAAAGCCTCTTTCCAGCCTGTTGTAAATGGTATTAAAAAGGGTATTGCGTTCTTCACTAAAACCACCGTAGGCTTTATGGTTTTGCATTTGCTCAACCAAAAGGTCGGCTCCGGAGCCTGCAAAGTGAAACCAATAAATAGTCCATGGTAAAACAGGGTCGGCTTGGTAAATGTGTGCTGTTTTTTTGGGAATAATCATAAAATTGCCTGCCTCCATCCGGTAATTAATGTTTTCGACCATTACATTCCCTTTTCCTTCAAAACAATAAATTAAAATGTGTTGCTCTGCACCGTTAATTCTTTTGCGGTAATGGTTCAAAGCCTTCGGATAATAGCCAATATTGGTAATGTATAAATTATTGATGATTTCATTGTGAACACATTGTTTGGTAAGCACATTTCTGGGCACAATAATGGATTTCTGATCCTCAAAACCGTCTTTTTTTCTTACTGGCTGTTTTTCCATCCGTTTTTTCTTTGGTGCAATTGTATGTCAAAATAGTAATATAATCCATCTTTTGCGCAAGTTAATGCATTTTTGTGCTTTGCATTTTTATTGAACTTTGATTTTAAAGGAATTAGGAGCCTGATTAAGTTTAGCCAGATATAAGTTGCAATAGTAATTTAAGCCATTTAAAAGGCATAATTACCGCGGGTTAATAGTCCGTATTAAATACACACACACAAATGTTATTGAAGAGGAAAATACTTTTTGCATCAGTTTTTACACTGATTGTTATCGGTTTAATTGCTTTTTCGCTTTTTTCTGCAGAGAAAGCAATCGATTTTAATTCGCAGGTTAAACCCATTCTCAATAAAAAGTGCATTGCCTGCCATGGTGGTGTTAAGCAACAGGGCGGCTTTAGCGTGCTGTTTAGGGAAGAGGCTTTGGCCAAAACCAAAAGCGGTAAACCAGCCATTATCCCCGGTAACCCCGAAGACAGCGAATTTATTAAACGCCTGAAATCTAACGATCCTGAAGAAAGGATGCCTTACAAACACCCTGCTTTAAATAACGAAGAAATAGACATACTGAGCGACTGGATTAAACAAGGTGCTAAATGGGGCAACCACTGGGCTTATGTTAGTGTTAAGCAAACAGCAGTTCCAGATGTAGATAATGATTGGGTGCGTAACGATCTGGATAAATTTATTTTTGCCAAACTCGAAGAAAATAAACTGGCGCCAGCTAAAACAGCTGATAAGGCTACTTTACTGCGTAGGGTGAGTTTAGATTTGATTGGTACCTATCCATCAGATCAACTGGCAAAATATTACCTCAATAGCAAAGACGAAGCAAAAGCTTATAGCATTTTGGTTGATAGCTTGCTGGCTTCGCCCAAATTTGGCGAACGCTGGGCTTCGATGTGGCTCGATGTTGCCCGTTATGCCGATACCAAAGGTTACGAGAGCGATCCAAACCGGAATATATGGAGCTATCGCGATTGGGTAATTAAAGCCTACAATGCAGATATGCCTTACGATAGGTTTATTACTGATCAGATTGCGGGCGATTTATTCGCTAATCCAACAGATGCGCAGTATATAGCCACTGCGTTTAGCCGCAACACCCCAACTAACGATGAAGGCGGAACCAATAACGAAGAATTTAGAACGGCGGCAGTGCTGGATCGGGTAAACGCCACCTGGGAAGGATTAATGAGTACCACTTTTTCTTGTGTTCAGTGCCACAGCCATCCTTACGATCCTTTTAAACACGATGAATATTATAAATTCATGTCGTATTTTAACAATACCCGCGATGAAGATGTATCGGCAGAATACCCTTTGCTTAAAAACTTTAACGATAGCCTAAAAAATGAGCTCAATCAGTTAACAGGCTGGGTTAAAACCGTAGCCGGTAAAGAAAGGGCGGCTGAGGTTGAGTTATTTTTAAAAACCGGACAGCCAGCCATTAACTCTACCACGGCCGATGAGCTGGTAAATTCGGTAATTGGCAATCATAACATTGCGTTGTTCTTTAAAAACAGTTCATCGGCCAGGTTAAAATCGGTTAACCTCGATGGTGTTGATGAGCTCATATTGCGCTACAATTGCAGCAAGCCTGATGGTACCATGAGCCTGCATTTGGGTTCGCCTAATGGGCCGACACTCAAATCGTGGAAAGTGCCACAAAGCCAGGGCTACCAAAATGTAACTGTCGATTTTGCTAAGCAAAGTGGTGTGCATGATGTGTACCTGAAATATAGCAATGCTTCGGTAAAAAATCCGGATGAATTTATGGTCTACTTTGATTGGTTTTATTTTACCAAACAGTTTCCCGGAAAAGATAAACCCGAGTATTTAGCCAAAAAGAAAACCTTTACCGATTTAATGAATGTGCAGGTACCAACAACCCCGGTTATGGTCGAAAACCCCTTAAGCATGCAGCGTAAAAACTATGTGTTTGAGCGTGGCGCATGGACTTCGAAAGGTAAAGAAGTAAAAGTTGGGGTACCCAATTCGCTGGCTTTTGCCATGCCTAAAAATGCACCCGATAACAGAATGGGACTTGCCATGTGGCTTACCGATAAGCGAAATCCGCTGGTATCGAGAACCATGGTAAACCGTTTATGGGAGCAGTTGTATGGCGCTGGTTTGGTAGAAACCTTAGAAGATATGGGTACGCAGGGTATGGCACCCACCCACCAGGAACTGCTCGATTTTATGGCCTACCAGTTTATGCACCAGTATAATTGGAGCGTTAAAAAAATGCTGAAAGAAATGGTGATGATGGCCACTTACCGGCAGGATAGTAAAGTAACCGAAGAGCTAAAAGAAAAAGACCTTTTTAATAAATTTTATGCGCGCGGTTCTAGGGTGAGGTTAAGTGCCGAGCAGATCAGAGACCAAAGCTTAGCTGTTTGCGGTGTGTTAAGCAATAAAATGTACGGTCCACCGGTAATGCCATGGCAACCCGAAGGGATATGGTTTTCGCCATATAACGGAGCAAAATGGCGCACCAGCGCAGGGGAGGATGAATACCGCAGAGGCATATATACTTATTGGAAGCGCACAGCGCCATATCCATCATCTATTGCTTTCGATGGCGCATCGAGAGTGGTTTGCAGTCCGCGGCGTATTCGCACCAATACGCCGTTGCAGGCCCTGGTAACCTTAAACGATAGTGTTTATATTGATTTAGCCAGAAAATTAGCCTTGCGGATGGAAAAGGTAGGCGGAAATACCAACGCGGCCAAAATTTCGAAAGGATATGAACTGATGTTGTATAAAACTATCCCGCAAAACCGGTTAAAAGTATTTGAAGAACTGTATACCAAAGCCCTGCAGGCATTTAAAAAGAATGCTGCTGATGCATCGGCATTTATGGGCGATAAGCAAAAGAAATTTAAACCAGAAGAAGCAGCGATGGTTTTAGTGGCCAATGCCATGTTAAACCTGGATGAGGTAGTTACCAAAAATTAAGGGACGGTTATGACAAGAGACGAGCTAAACGCACACAGATTACTTAAAGAGGCACAAGAGGCCAACGCGCGCCTGCATTCGAGACGACATTTTTTAAAAGAAAGTGCAATGGGATTAGGGGCTTTGGCCATGGGATCTTTATTGGGCAGTTGTGGCAACCTTTTTTCCAGTCCGCAAACTAAAATTGCTTACGATCCGGCACATCCGTTGTTACCCAAATCGCCGCCAATGGTAGGCAAGGCTAAGAGTGTAATTTACCTGCACATGGCCGGTGCACCTTCGCAGTTAGAGTTATTCGATTTTAAACCCGAACTGATGAAAATGGATGGTCAGGATTGTCCGCCATCGTTACTGGCCGGTAAGAAATTTGCTTTTATTACCGGTGTGCCTAAAATGCTTGGGCCGCAAGCTAATTTTGCCAAACATGGTCAGTCTGGTGCTTTGGTGAGCGATAATTTGCCACACTTTTCTACCATGGTAGATGATGTAAGCTTTTTAAAAGCCGTAAAAACCGATCAGTTTAACCATGCCCCGGCACAACTATTGGTGCATACCGGAACGCCACGTTTAGGCAGGCCGAGTATAGGCAGTTGGGTAACCTACGGCTTAGGTTCAGAAAATCAGAATTTGCCCGGTTATGTGGTGCTTACCAGTGGTGGTAGTTTCCCCGATGCCGGAAAAAGTGTTTGGGGCAGTGGCTTTTTACCTTCAGTTTATCAGGGGGTACAATGCCGCAGTGAGGGTGATCCGGTGCTCTTTATCAAAGATCCCGATGGCATGAACCGCGATTTGAGGAAAGCCTCTATTGATGCCATTAACAAAGCCAACGAACAACAATATCAGGAATATAACGACCCCGAAATTTTATCGCGCATAGCCCAGTATGAAATGGCTTACCGCATGCAGATTTCGGCACCCGAAGTGATGAATATAAACGATGAACCGGCTTATATCCACGAAATGTACGGTACACAACCAGGGAAATCTTGTTTTGCCAATAACGTGCTGCTTGCCCGTAAACTGGTAGAAAAAGGAGTGCGCTACATTCAACTGTTCGATTGGGGTTGGGATGCACACGGCGATAACCCGAATAACTCACTCAACATCGGACTCAAAAATAAATGCAGAAGTATCGATAGGCCAATTACCGCTTTGCTACTCGATTTAAAACAGCGCGGTCTTTTAGAAGAAACACTGGTGGTTTGGGGCGGCGAATTTGGTCGTACACCAATGATGGAAAACCGCAATGGTATACAAAATCCGTTTAAAGGAAGAGATCACCATACCGAAGCCTTTACCATCTGGATGGCTGGTGGTGGTGTTAAAAAAGGCTTTACCCACGGCGAAACTGATGAAATTGGTTACAGTGCGATCAGTGGTAAGGTTGATGCTTTTGATATTCAGGCGACCATTTTAAATCAGCTGGGCTTTAACCACGAGCAATTTACCTATCCTTTCCAGGGGCGCCCGTTCAGGCTAACCGATGTGGGCGGGAAGGTGATTTCGGAGATTGTGGCGTAGCGCGTAACCAGTTAATAGTTGACAGTTAGCAGTTAACAGTTTTCAGTTGACAGTTGGCAATTGCAAATAACCAATAACCAATAACCAATTTGCAATAACTAATAAACTAATGACAAATGAACTAGTGAACAAATAAAAGTGAACGAATAATAGATTGCTTCACGCCATCGCTCATTCCTTTGCTTCAGTTCGCAATGACGATGGTGGAATAATGATCAATAAGCAATTTGCAGTTACCAGTTTTCAGTTGGCAATTAACAGTTTGTAATTACTAATAAACAATTTGCAGTTGGCAATGACTAATGAACTAATGGCAAATGAACTAGTGAACGATTAAAAGTGAACAACTAAACAAATGAACCAATAAAATATGTCTCAAACCCGAAGAAAATTTTTACAAAATACAGCCGTTGTTACGGCAGCCTCGTTTTTGGCTCCTATTAATAATATCAATGCAAGCGAGGCTACGCGTGTAAATGCAAAAGCAGGCTACCAATTATTGTTTATGCAAACCGATTGGGGTTTTGAAGGTACAAGAGATGAATTTTGTGCTGCGGCCAAGAAAGAAGGCTACGATGGCATTGAAGTATGGTGGCCGGGTGAGGCCAATGCAAAAGAGCTTTTCGAAGCCGTAAAAAAGCATAAATTAGAAATCGGATTTTTATGTGCAGGGTCGCAGGCAAATATTAAAGAGCATTTCGCTTCTTTTAAAAGTAGTTTAGATGCCATTTGTGCCAATACCTATCAAAAGCCGGTTTATATCAATTGCCATTCGGGTAAAGATTATTTCAGTTACGAAGAAAATAAACAGATAATTGATTATGTAACCGCCAAAAGAAAATCTACAGGTCTTCCCATTTACCACGAAACACACCGTGGCCGGATGATGTTTGCAGCAACGATAGCGAAGAATTTCGCCGAAAAAAATCCAGATATCCGGTTTACTTTAGATATTTCGCACTGGTGTAACGTACACGAAAGTTTACTGAGCGATCAGAAAGAAACCATCGATTTTATTTTAGAGAAAACAGATCATATCCATTCACGTGTTGGCCATCCCGAAGGACCGCAGGTTAACGATCCACGCGCACCCGAGTGGACCAAAGTACTCGAAGCCCATTTGGCCTGGTGGGACAAGGTAATTGCGCGTAAAAAACAAAATGGAGAGCGCATGACCATCCTAACCGAATTTGGTCCGGCCGATTATATGCCTACCTTGCCCTATACCCGCCAACCGGTTGCCGATCAATGGGCAATTAATGTGCACATGATGAATTTATTAAGAAAGAGATACCAATAATTAAAAGATGCTAGAGTTTTTCGGTCGCTTTCACCCGGTTTTTGTACACCTTCCAATCGGGATCTTACTGCTTGCCTGTATTTGTATCATTTTGTCGTTTTGGACGAAATTTACCAGTCTAAAACCTGCGCTCCCCATTATGCTTTTGCTGGGCATGCTTAGTGCTGTTGTTTCCTGTCTTACCGGATATTTTTTAGCCAATGGCGGAGATTACGATGGTAAACTGGTAAGCAATCACCAATGGATGGGCATTAGTGTGGCAGTTTTATCACTCATTCTGTTAATTATTTATCAGAAAGTAAAATCCAATGTCGTGTTGGGCTGCATTAGTGGTGTTTTAATTGTTCTGATCTCCATTACCGGGCATTTAGGTGGCTCTTTAACCCATGGTGCCGATTATTTAACTGCGCCCTTAAAATCAGATGGCAAAAAAGGCGGGGCAGCAATTCCACCAATAACCAATGTGCAGGAAGCTTTTGTTTATCAAAATGCCGTTCAGCCATTGTTAAAAAGTCGTTGTTACAGCTGCCACGGAAGTGAAAAACAAAAAGGGAAATTACGTCTTGATGAGGAAGCATTTATTTTAAAAGGTGGCGAAGACGGACATACGCTGGTAAAAGGCAAAGCCGATGAAAGCGAACTGATTAAAAGGCTGTTGCTGCCATTGACAGACGAAGACCACATGGCGCCAAAAGAGAAACCACAACTTACGCCCAACGAAATTACCTTATTAAAATGGTGGATTGATAATGGGGCAGATTTTAAAAAGAAATTTAAAGAACTGCCACAGCCCGAAATCATAAAGCCTGTGCTGGCCGCATTGCAAAAGGGCGAAACTGAAAATGGTGAAGTTAAAGCGAGCGAAATCCCGGTTGAAGAGGTAGATGCAGTTGATAACAAAGTATTACAGCAATTTACCAATTTGGGCATCTCGGTTTTCCCGGTGGCACAAAATACCAATTATTTATCGGCCAACTTTATCAATGCCAAATCGATGGGTAAAGAGGTTAAGGATTTAATCAAATCGATAAAAAAGCAGTTAACCTGGCTTAAATTAGAAAACTCAAAGGTTAACGATCAAACACTCGAAGCCATTAAAGATTGTAAAAACTTAACCCGGTTGAGTTTAAACTATACCGCCATTACCGATGCAGGATTAGCGCAACTTAAAGATTTAGATCAGCTGCAATCGCTCAGTCTCGTAGGCACAAAGGTTACCTTAAGTGGCATTAATCAACTTAAAAAACTTAAAAACCTGAAATTCATTTACGTGTACCAAAGCAATATAAACAAGGCCGATTTATTGAAAATAAAGCAACTATTGCCCAAAGTAAGTTTGGATAGCGGTAATTATAAGGTGCCCATGCTGGCACAAGATACTGCTGTGATTAAAGCTCCATAGTTATTTGATAACCTCGCCGGTTGAAAACCGGCGAAATAAAAGGTAGCTCCGAGGTATTAAAAGGTAGCTGCGAGGTATTAAAAGACGGGTCTATTCAATAAACTGTGTCATTGATTAAATCTGATTACCTGATCAGCGTTACTGAACCTGAATATTTAACACTATTATTGGCGATGTTAGTACCAAGTATTACGTAATAATACACACCAACAGGGAGCGGGTTGCCTTTAAAAGTACCATTCCAGTTTTCAAATATGTTATCGGTAAAGAAAACCTGGTTGCCCAGTCGGTTGTAAATTTGAACGCGGTATTTTTTAAGGTTGGTTATGCTAATAACCAATTCATCATTAATCCCATCACCATTTGGAGAGAAAGCGTTTGGAACAAATGTAGATGCATTTTTTTTGATGGTTAAATCGCCTTGGGTAATTGAATTAGAGCAGCCATTTTTAGAAAATGCAGTTAAACTAATTTTGAATACCCCTTCACTTTGAAATATATGTGTAGGGCTTTGCTCCGTTGAAGTAAGGCCATCACCAAAATTCCACTCGTAAAAATCGCCATAAAGCGAAGTATTCGTAAATGTTATGGGGATGGGAGCCTCAAATTTGGTATTAAAGGTCGGGTCGGTATAAAAATTAGCAACCGGAATTTTCGCAATAGCCGGAATAACAATACTTGCCGGATCGGAGCTACAGGTTCCTGATGTTAATATAATCTCATATTTTCCTGCCTGATTAAGGTCTGTAACGGGTATTTCGATCGCATTTGTGGTTGCGCTATAATTGTTTGGCCCGCTCCATGCATAAGTTATGCCTGCCTCTGCGGGTACCGATAACCTGATGATATCTTTAATGCAAAATAAAGGTTGATTAATACTAATCTCAGGTTTTTCAGGCTTTATTTCGACCAAAATATCCTTCTTAACTGTAGAAATACAGCCATTATTCGTTTCAACCGTTAATGTGATCGTTTTAAGTCCGGTTGATGCAAAAGTTAAGATTTTGCTATCGTGAGTAGTGGCCAGCTGACTCTTTACACCCGGGCCGAAATCCCAGGTGAGTTTAGTATAATTTTTAGAAGTGTTAACGAACGAAAAGGTCTGATCAGGCTCGCATTTGTTGTTAACAACAATAGAAAATTCCGCTTCAGGCTTTAAATCGAGAGATAAAATATCGACAGAATTTACCTCACTTACGCAATCCCCAAACTGCACGTAAAGCTTGTATGTGCCAATTATTTCTGGCCCCGTAGCCTGAATTTCGGGGTTTTGAACTTTAGAAGTATAACCATTTGGCCCTGACCAGTGGTAGGTAGCTAAATTCAAAAACGGCGTTGATAACTTTAACACATCTCCCTGGCATAAATTAACATTTGAGGCCGTTATATCAGGTTTAGTGGGTGTGTTTGCTACAATAAAAGTTTGTGTAGTTACTACATTACAGCCATTTGTACCCTTTGCTTCTAAAACTACAACCTTCTCTCCCGGGGTATTATAAGTGATGGTAAACGGGCCGGCTGTGTTAGCTGATGCCAAACTTGCCCCCTCACCAAACGACCATTTTAAGGAGGCAAAATTAGTGGCTTTGCTTTCAAAGATATAGGCCTGACTATCGGTACAGGGATTTATTTTCTGAACATCAATTTCGGCAGTTGGTCCTGCAAAATCAGCGGCACCATCAAATTCTAAGGTAAAACCATTGTTTCCTGAAGAAAAATTATCGATGAGTATCGCGTAAACATGGTCTTGCTCGAGCTCGACATATTTTACAAAACCATTTTGACCGGGAGGGCAGCCAGATGCCTCTGTTAAATCAGTTTCCGTCATACTCAATCCGGTTTTATAATAAGAAGGGCTACACGTTACCCCGCTACCCGCTGCACAACGTATGGCTGTTGCGGCACTTATTTTACTACAATCACCATTCACACCTAAATCATAAAAAATCCAGTCAATATCGTTTGTGGTAACTGTAGGGGTTATTACAAAAGTAAAATCGCCTGGTTTGGAGGCTTTAAACATATACCAGGCAGAGTTAGATTCTGTACCCAGGCAAGTACCGGCCGATTCATGATTGTTTGCGCCCGGACCACTAACATTTAACTGGGTAAATGTTTCTTTTGTACACAGTACCGAAAACGTTCCGCAATCCTGTCCTGGTTTTATGGGTGGGAAATAATTATCGATACAAAGTTTAAAAGCGCCGGTAGCATCATTAGCCGCGCTTACCCTAACGTAATAAACTTGCCCTACGCTTAAAGCACCTTTATATAACGAGCTAACATTGTTTGAGGTTGCCACTGTGCCGGGGAGCTCGGTTATAAAACCAGTTGCGGCATCAAAGGAGTATAAGGCAACCAGGGGATTAACTAAAGTATTTGCATCGTTGGCATTGATTTTTCCGGTAACAGAAATATTTACGTCAAATTTAGAGGCTGTAAACTTAAACCAAACATCTTTTCCAACGGCAGACCAGTTTAAACTCTTATTATAACTACTGGAAGTGGCTTCTAAATTGTTAAATTCGGCATCACCACTACAATAGGCACTCGTATTGGTAATATTTATGGCATTTATCAGTTCATCATTCACAGGAGGTGCAAACTTTCCGAAGGCAGAAAGAGTTAGCACAACAAAAAAAGTGAGAAATAATGAAAAGCGCATATCGTAAAAATATTAAAAATTGCTTTCATTTCGAATCATTTTGATTGTTAATGATTTGTTAATATTAAACTTGCAACTTATGACAAAAATGGAAAGCAAATGATTAAGGCTAGTGATTTTGGTCAGAACTTTACCTGGGGTGTGGCTGCGGCAGCTGCGCAAATAGAAGGTGCAACAAGCCAGTACGGCAAGGGGCCATCTATATGGGATACCTTTGCGGCAAAAAACGGAAAAATAAAGAGGAACCATAAATTAGATCCTGCCTGCGATTTTTACCACCGTTATGTAGAAGATATTGCACTGGTGAAAATCCTTGGCTTTAAAGTGTTTAGGTTCTCTATTGCCTGGTCGAGAATTTTGCCACAGGGAAGGGGGGAAGTAAATCAGGAAGGCATCCGTTTTTACCACAACCTGATTGATGAGTGCCTTACCCAGGGCATTACCCCTTATGTTACCCTTTACCACTGGGATTTGCCCCAAGCATTAGAAGATGAAGGCGGCTGGACGAGTTTTAGCATTAATGCGGCCTTTAATGCTTTTGTAAGTATTTGTGCACTTGAATATGGCGATAAAGTAAAAAACTGGATTGTACTGAACGAACCTTTCGGCTATACCTCTTTAGGTTACATGCTGGGCGTACATGCACCGGGTAAAACAGGCCTCAGCAATTTCTTTCCTGCAGTTTTGCATACCGCCTTAGCACAGGCAGAGGGGGGCAAAATTTTACGCGCTGAAGTAGCCAAAGCCAATATTGGCACTACTTACTCTTGCTCCGAAATATTACCTTATACGCAAAGCGATAACGATATACTGGCTGCAAAGCGGGTAGATTGTTTAATGAACCGTTTATTTGTAGAGCCGGCACAAGGTATGGGCTTTCCGACGGCAGATTGGGATGTGCTCGAAAAATTTCAGATGGAATATGGCACCTGGCGGCTGCAGGAAAGGATGAAGTTCGATTTCGATTTTATCGGGTTGCAAAATTATTTTCCTTTAACCATCAAATACAATGCTTTTATTCCGGTAATACAGGCCTGGGAAGTAAAAGCAAAAGGCCGGAAAAAACCGCATACCGCTATGGGCTGGGAAATAAATGCCGATAGCTTTTACAATATTATCAAACAGTTTGCCGGCTACCCCAATATTAAAAATTTAATGATCACCGAAAATGGGGCTGCCTACCACGATAAGCTGAGTAATGGAAATGTTGTAGATGCAGAGCGGATCGACTATTTTAAACTTTACCTGAGCGCTTTATTAAAGGCCAAAAACGAGGGCATCAATATTACCGGTTATATGGCCTGGACATTGATGGATAATTTTGAATGGGCCGAAGGTTTTAATGCACGTTTTGGCCTGGTTTATACCGATTTCCATAGCCTGAAAAGAACGATAAAGTACTCTGGCTATTGGTGGCAGGAATTTTTAAAAGCCTAAGTCCTACAACCAAATACATTTCAAATGAGTTTAAGTTGCTGAAAATCTGCTGTCAAATATTATATTTGAAGAATTTTAAAAACATAAACTAACCAAATGAAGAAAATTTTACTTGCTTTTTCGCTTAGCATCCTTACTATTGCACAACTTGTTGCACAAGATAAAACACCGGTATCTGCAGAAAAGAAATTATCTACCTATGAGCCTGGCGACCGGGCACAATCGGTGTATTTTGAACTGTTGGGAGCTGGATTAACTTATTCTTTTAATTACGACAGTCGTTTTCAAAATACCTTAAATGGCTTAGGCGGCAGGGTAGGTGTGAGTTATTTATCTGCCGATGGAAATAGTATTTTTACAGCGCCAATTATGTTAAATTATTTGTTGGGTAAACATGGCAAATATTTCGAAATGGGCGTAGGAGCAACCTTTGTTAATTTTGATAGCAATAAAGCAAACAACTCTAATAATGAAATCCTTTTTGTTGAGTCTTCGGGTGTATATGGAAATATGGTGTTTGGTTACCGGAAACAGCCTGTAGATGGTGGCTTTATGTTCAGGGCAGGTATTTCGCCAATTTTTAATGCCAACAACTTTTTACCTTACTACGGCTACATTTCTTTAGGTTACAGTTTCTAAATTTTTAGGTAACAAATTTTAAATATCGCTATCTAAATAGAGATATTTACATTTTTACGCTCACCAGAAGCCGCTCAAATGAACGATAGAACCATAGTTTACAGCACCTATTACAACCCCATCGAAGCCAATATTATCAAAGCCAGATTAGAAGACAGCGGTTTTGCTTGTTTTCTGGCCGATGAAAATGTTTCTACCATTCAGCCACTTTATAACCAGGCCATAGGCGGGGTTAAACTGATTGTTTTTGAGCGGGATGTGGAAGCCATTAATGCGTTGCTGGCCGAAGACAATAGTGAAACAGTTGATGAATATACCCATGAAGATTCTGATATTGAAGAAGAAGTAAATCCTGTTGTCTGTATCAATTGTGGCTCTAAAAACGTAGGCCATGGAATGGCAACCGATAAGAAACACAGTGTATGGGCTACCATATTGGCCTTTTTAACCCTTACTACACCAATTCAAGCCAATAAATGTTACCACTGTTATGATTGTGGTCATGAGTTTGAAAGAGTGTAATTCTATTTTTTACATCGTCATTTAACTGCAGAGCGTGAATGACGGCCTTTTTATGCGCGATGTAATTCCCCTCTGGAAGAGGGGTGTCCGTAAGGACGGGGTATTTAATAACTCTACTTCTTTACTAACCAAAAACTAAAAATCCCACTCTGGTTTAACAGAACGGGATTTACAAAGTTTAAATCTTATCGGAAATTACTGTATTCTGGTTGCAGTAACGGTTGTATTTTCCGTGTATGTTCCCGAATTCCCGAAACTGGAAACATCAGTTCTTTTCAAAATTAATACATTGTTTGAAATAGAAAAGGTAAAGCTGTTGTGGTTAAAAGCTAAATCGCCGCTCAGGTTTAATTTATCTCCGCTAACGGTATACTTAACCTGAACATCATCTACTATATTTTGATTACTTGTTGGAGAATCTCTAAAATAAAAAATGGCGTGTAAATTACCATCCTCCTTAAATTCTAAAGTTGGCCTCGGGCTTTCTCCTTTGGTATCGTCCTGATCTTTACCTGTGTTTTCAAAATTGGTAATTACGTAGGAATCTATTTGCCATTTACCAACAATGGTCGTATTGGTGGTTTCATCCTTTTTGCATGAGCTAAGGTTAATTAAAGTTAAGAGCGTAAATGCTAGAAATAGTTTTTTCATTTAATTTATTTTAGTCGGCAAAATTAGATTTATTATTATGTTTTGCAAACTAAAAATCCCGTTTTGATTTAACAAAACGGGATTGATATTTTACATCCAGACTTCGGACTTCCGACTCCAGACTTTCCGACTAAATTGCAGCTTTCGCAGCAGCCTCAGCCCTGATGATATTTAACGCACCACCAGCTTTAAACCAGTCTATTTGTTGTGCATTGTAACTATGGTTAACCGCAAACTGATCGGTAGTGCCATCAGCATGGTGTAATACCAGGGTTAATGGTTTATCAGGAGCAAATTCCGTTAAGCCTAAAATGTCGATGGTATCATCTTCTAAAATTTTATCGTAATCGTCTTTGTCGGCAAAAGTTAAGCCCAGCATACCTTGTTTTTTAAGGTTGGTTTCGTGGATACGGGCAAAAGATTTTACCAATACCGCACGCACGCCAAGGTGACGTGGTTCCATTGCGGCATGCTCACGAGATGAACCTTCGCCATAGTTTTCATCACCCACTACAATCGATCCTAAACCAGCAGCTTTATAATCGCGTTGCGTAGCCGGAACAGGTCCGTACTCGCCGGTTAATTCGTTTTTAACGTTATCTGTTTTATCGTTAAAATAATTAACCGCACCAATTAACATGTTGTTAGAAATGTTATCCAGGTGACCACGGAATTTTAACCACGGACCAGCCATCGAAATGTGGTCGGTAGTACATTTGCCTTTAGCTTTAATTAACAGTTTTAAGCCTTTAAGGTCAGTACCTTCCCATGGGGTAAAAGGAGCTAACAATTGTAAACGGTGCGAAGTTGGCGAAACCAAAACCTCCACTTTCGAACCATCAAGCGCCGGCGCCTGGAAACCTGCATCTTCTACCGCGAAACCTTTTGTTGGTAGCTCGTAACCCGTAGGTGGATCTAATTTAACCTGCTCACCTTTATCATTGGTTAAAGTATCAGTTAAAGGGTTAAAGCCTAAATTCCCCGAAATGGCAATGGCAGCAACCATTTCTGGCGAAGCTACAAAAGCGTAAGTATTCGGGTTACCATCGGCACGTTTAGCAAAGTTTCGGTTAAAGGAGTGTACAATGGTGTTTTTTTCAGCTTTCTCTGCGCCCGTACGGTCCCACATACCAATACATGGTCCGCAGGCGTTGGTAAAGATGGTAGCGTTTAAATCTTCGAAAGTTTTTAAATAACCATCGCGGTCAGCAGTGTAACGCACCTGCTCAGAACCAGGGTTAATACCAAACTCAGCTTTGGTTACCAAACCTTTGGCAATGGCCTGGTTGGCAATAGAAGCTGCTCTTGATAAATCTTCGTAAGAAGAGTTGGTACAAGAACCAATTAAGCCCCATTCTACTTTTAACGGCCAGCCATTTTTCTCAGCTTCAGTTTTCATTTGCGAAACCGGAGTAGCTAAATCTGGTGTAAAAGGACCATTTAAGTAAGGTTCTAAAGTATCTAAATCGATCTCAATAACCTGATCGAAATAATTTTCAGGATCAGCATATACTTCGGCATCACCGGTTAAGTAAGCAGCAATTTTATTGGCTTCATCAGCAACTTCATTTCTGCCGGTAGCACGTAAATAACGTTCCATACTCTCATCGTAACCGAAAGTAGAAGTGGTTGCACCAATTTCAGCGCCCATGTTACAAATGGTGCCTTTACCTGTACAGCTCATCGAAGTAGCGCCATCGCCAAAATATTCTACAATGGCACCGGTACCACCTTTTACGGTTAAAATACCAGCCACTTTCAGGATTACGTCTTTGGCAGCAGTCCAGCCGTTTAATTTACCCGTTAGTTTTACCCCAATTAACTTAGGAAATTTTAGCTCCCAGGGTAATCCTGCCATTACATCGCAGGCATCGGCACCACCAACACCGATGGCAACCATACCTAAACCGCCGGCGTTTACCGTGTGTGAGTCGGTACCAATCATCATCCCGCCCGGGAAAGCATAATTTTCTAAAACAACCTGGTGGATAATACCTGCTCCCGGTTTCCAGAAACCGATACCATATTTGTTGGATACAGATGATAAGAAATCAAAAACTTCTGCACTCTCTGTTCTGGCATGAGGTAAATCTATAGCCGCACCTTCTTTAGCTGTAATTAAGTGGTCGCAGTGAACTGTAGAAGGCACAGCCACTTGCGGACGACCCGCCTGCATAAACTGCAGTAAAGCCATCTGTGCCGTTGCATCTTGCATTGCTACACGATCTGGCGCAAAATCTACATAGTCAGCACCACGTTTAAATGCCGTTTTAGGATCTCCATCCCAAAGGTGTGCATATAATATTTTTTCAGATAAGGTTAAAGGTCTGCCCACCACTTTGCGTGCAGCCTCAACGCGGCTGCCAAAGTTTGCATACACCTTTTTAATCATGTCTATATCAAAAGCCATACTTTAATTTTTTATAATTATTGTCAATAAGGTACTATCTAAATTAAACAATTTTAAACAGATTTATTTTTGAGATTTGTCATAATATCTTATTTAAAACCATTCTATGCAGTAATTTATACAAAGGAAAAGGCTACCTGATTGCTCAGATAGCCTTTTATATTATTTAACAAACAATATGTTTTTTTGTTTCCTATTGTTTGGTAGAAATAGGGGTAAACTTAGTTAAGTTAATACCTTCTACTGCAGTTTTATATTCTTCAATGCTTGGAATACGACCTAATATAGCCGAAAGCACTACTACCGGTGTTGAAGCCAATAGTGACTCGCCTTTTTTACCGTCTTTATCTTCTACTACACGCCCCTGGAATAAACGGGTAGAAGTAGCCATTACCGTATCGCCTTTCGCAGCTTTCTCCTGGTTACCCATACATAAGTTACAACCCGGGCGCTCTAAATACATGATGTTTTCGTATTCGGTACGTGCTGTGCTTTTAGGCAGCGCATCGCTGAACTCAAATCCAGAGTATTTTTGTAAGTATTCCCAATCGCCTTCTGCTTTCAACTCATCAATGATATTGTAAGTAGGTGCAGCAACTACCAATGGTGCTTTAAATTCTACTTTACCGGTCTGAATCTCTACATTTTTCAATAATTGAGAAACGATTTTCAAATCGTCTTTGTGTACCATGCAAGAACCTACGAAACCAAGGTCTACTTTTTTATCGCCACCATAGAAAGTTAAATCTCTGATGGTATCGTGCGTGTAACGTTTAGAAACATCGGCATTGTTCACATCCGGATCGGCAATCATGGGCTCGTTAATCACATCTAAGTCAATAACTACCTCCGCATAATATTTGGCGTTTGTATCAGGCATTAAAGCAGGTTTAATACCGGTTTTAATTTCTTCAATGCGTTTGTTTGCTTTGTTAATCAATCCCTGAAGCACCTGGTTATGGTTGTCCATACCTTTGTCGATCATGATTTGAATACGGTTTTTAGCAATTTCAAGCGATTGGATTAAAGTATTGTCCTGAGAAATACAGATCGAAGCTTTTGCTTTCATCTCAGCAGTCCAGTCGGTAAAGGTAAAGGCCTGATCGGCTAATAAAGTACCAATGTGTACCTCGATAATACGGCCCTGGAATACGTTTTCGCCATCAAACTGCTGTAACATTTGCAATTGCGTAGCATGAACCACATCACGGAAATCCATGTGTTGTTTCATTTCACCTTTGAAAGTAACTTTTACCGACTCAGGAATTGGCATAGAAGCCTCGCCAGTTGCCAGTGCTAAAGCCACTGTACCAGAATCGGCACCAAAAGCCACACCTTTCGACATACGGGTATGCGAGTCGCCACCGATGATGATAGCCCACTCATCAATGGTGATGTCGTTCAATACTTTATGAATAACATCCGTCATTGAATGATAAGTACCTTTAGGGTCGCGGGCAGTAATTACACCAAAATCATTCATAAACTTCATCAGTTTAGGGATGTTGGCCTGTGCCTTTTTATCCCAAACAGATGCCGTGTGGCAACCTGACTGGTACGCGCCATCAACAATCGGAGAAATAACCGTAGCAGCCATTGCCTCTAACTCCTGAGCGGTCATTAAACCAGTAGTATCTTGCGAACCTACAATGTTTACTTCTACGCGAACATCAGAACCGGCGTGTAAAACTTTACCTGGCGTTAAACCTACTGCATTTCTGTTGAATATTTTTTCTACAGCTGTTAAACCCTGACCTTCGATAGAAACTTCTTTAGCCGGAGCAAATACTACCGGAGCTTCGATACCTAAAGTTTTGGCTGCAAAGGTTTGGATTTTTTTACCGAAAACAATGGCGTAAGAACCACCTGCTTTGATAAATTCCATTTTTTGAGGAGTTAATGCTTTCGCAATATCAATCAGCTCCTGATCTCCGTTATATAGTTTTTTGGTTCTTGTATTAATCGTTAGCACAGTTCCCGTTGCTATTGAGTATACTTCTTCTAAAACCGGTTCGTCGTTTTCATTGCGGACAACATTACCGTTCTCGTCAGTTTTCTTTACCCAGTTTTTAAGGTCGATACCAATACCGCCGGTTACATCAACCGTGGTTAAGAAAATTGGCGAAATGCCATTGGTACCACCAACAATTGGTGCAATGTTTACAAACGGAACATAGGGACTTGATTGTTTACCTGTCCAAAGAGCCACGTTGTTTACACCCGACATACGCGAAGAACCTACACCCATGGTGCCTTTTTCGGCTACGAGCATTACGCTTTTATCAGGGTGTTGTGCTTGTAGGGCTTTAATTTCTTCCTGAGCTTCAGGCGTAATCATACATTTTCCGTGCAATTCGCGATCAGAACGCGAGTGCGCCTGGTTACCCGGAGATAATAAATCGGTAGAAATATCGCCAATACCGGCAATAAAGGTTACCACTTTAATTTCTTCGGCAATAGCTGGTAATTCAGTAAAGAATTCGGCTTTTGCGTAACTTTCTAATATTTCTTTGGCAATTTCATTGCCATTGTTGTAAGCTTCTTTTAAACGATCGGTATCGGCATCGTACAAGAAAACCTGTGTTTTAAGTACATCTGCAGCTTTTTTGGCTTTATCGCCATTGTCAGCCAAAGCAATATCCAATAAAACTTTAATAGAAGGGCCACCCTTCATGTGCGATAACAGTTCGAAAGCAAAGTCAGGTGTAATTTCTGCAACAACAGTTTCACCCGTAATAATTTCTTTTAAGAACTGGGCTTTTACACCGGCGGCAGCTGTAGTACCCGGCAGGGTATTGTATATGAAAAATTTAACAGCATCTGCTCTGTTAAAATTATTTACATTTTTGATCTGATCGATGATTTCACTCAATAAATCAGCGCCATCAATAGGTTTAGGGTGAAGACCTTGGGTTTTTCGCTCTTCAATCTCCTGGATATAATCGTTATAAATACTCATCTTAGATATTTTATTCTTTTTTCGCTAAGTTTTGTGCAATAACATACACCTTTCCCAAAAGAATACTGCTTTTTGTATATTAATTTGTGGTTATCGACCAAAAAAATGAATTTTTGGATAAAACAAAAATAACAAAAAACAAGCTTTAAATGGAATTTAAGCAGGTGATTACGTAATTTGGAATTGTTCTAAACTATGAAAATTGATGTTGATAGCGAGTCATAAAAAGCGGGCAACAGTATTGTGGCATTAATGAAAGGAATGCAATGATAAACCGTTCAATTCCGTACAGTTTTGTCCGTTTTTGAACAGCTTGAAATTGGTCAACTACTTAAAAGCCTGTTTTCACCCACAACAGTAAGCACAGGCAGTTCTGGCATAACAATGGCTAAAGCGTAGCGAAAGTGAAACCCTTTTCGGTAAAATAGGCTAAAACCTTAGGAAGTGCATAGGCTAAACGATCAAATGCTTTTAAACTATCGTGAAAAACAATTATAGAACCGTTTTCGGTATGTTTGATTACATTTTGGTAGCATTTTTCGGGCGAAAGATTAACGTCGAAATCGCCACTGAGTACGTCCCACATTACGATGTTCAGTCCTGAGTCGGTAGTCTGCAGTCCTGAGTCAGACTTGGGACTAAAGACTAATGACTTAAGACTTCGGACTTGGGACTTCTTAATTCTCCCGTAAGGTGGGCGAAAAAGATTAGTTTGGGTAAGTTGCTGGCATTTTAGCGTATTTTCGAGATAGGTTTTATCGTCGGTTTTCCAGCCCTTTAAGTGGTTGAAAGTGTGGTTGCCAATGGAATGTCCGGCGGCTTTTACACGCTCAAAAACTTCGGGGTGTTTAACAATATTATCGCCGATGCAAAAAAATGTAGCTTTTGCGTTAAAGACTTTTAAAGTTTTTAATACAAAATCTGTAACATTGGGTATGGGTCCATCGTCAAAGGTCAGATAAATAACTTTTTCGGTGCGGGATTTATTCCATAACAGTGATGGATAATACCATTTTAGTAGAAGCGGTGATTTGATCAGGTACATTTAAGCTCAAAGTTAGTAAATGCCTGTACAGATTGAAATTATTAAAGTTGTTTATATAGATTTGAAACAAATTATGAAGATGTTTACCAAGAAGAAGTTAATTACCGGTTTTACTTTTGTTGCTGCGCTCGGTTTTGTCAATATTGTCAATGCCCAACAAGTAATCACCATTCAGCAAGCTGTTGAAAATACCCTTAAAAGTAATCTAACCATTAAACAAGCTCAGTTCAGTGCTGCCATATCAGAAGAAAACTTAACGCAATCAAAGTACTCGCTATATCCAAATTTAAATGCAAGTGTAAGTCCTAATTTAACATTTGGCCGTGGTTTGGATCAAACAACTTTCCAAGTTACCAATCAAACATCGCTATATACCAGTGGAAATTTGAGTACAAACGTTGATTTATTTCAGGGCTTTACCAAAATTAACCAGATCAGGCAGAATAAAATTCTTTTAGATGCCGATAAGAGCAACATAGAAAAGGTTAAAAACGATTTGATTTTAAATGTTGTTAATGCTTACTTGCAGGTGTTATATAATACCGATCTGGAACGTGCTTCGAAAGACCAACTGGATATTGCCAGAAAAACCTTAGCCCGCGAAAATGCTTTGCTTGATGCTGGTAACAAAACCCTGGCCGATGTTTCTCAGGCTAAATCTCAGGCAGCTACTGCAGAACTCAACTTAACAAATGCACAAAATGCGCTTTCAATTTCTTACTTGACATTAGGGCAGTTGATGGAGATGCAACCAAGCCAAAAGTTTGTAGTTCAGGCGCCCTTAATTGATAATATTAAAACGGCATCAACAACTGTAAGTGCTGAAGAAATTTATAATAACGCTTTGAATATTTTTCCTGATATCAAACTGGCTAATTTAAGATCGTTAGCTGCTAAACAAGCCATCGCCGTAGCAAAAGGAGCATATTCACCTTCGCTAAGTTTAGGTGCAGGTTTAAATACCTCGTATTCTTATCAGTTTAACTATAAAGGATTAACCCCTCAAGCTTCATTTGCAGATCAAATAGATCAAAGGTTGGGACAAAGTATAGGCATGAGTCTTCAGATTCCAATTTTCAACGGATTTTCTGCCCGATCGAGTGTACGTAAAGCAAAAATTACCTACCAAAATAATTTAGTACAGGAACAATTGTCTAAGAACAACCTAAATAAAGTTATTTTTCAGGCGACAACTGATTTAAAGGCTGCTGAAAGCCGTTATGCCTCTACCCAGAATGCTTTTAACGCGCAAAAAGATGCTTTTTATGTAGTCGAACAACGCTATAATGTAGGTTTGGTAAACTCTTTAGATTATAGTACAGCTCAAACCAATAGAAATAAGGCAGAGATCGATTTTATTCAAGCTAAATACGACCTTATTTTTAGGGCAAAGGTTATTGATTATTACTTAGGTAAACAAATTACTTTTTAAGGCTAAAACTGAAAGTAAAAGGTAATGTTAAAACCTTTCAACTTTAAAACGTTTTAACTTTATAACATTACAACTTTAATAAAACAAACGAAATACAATACATAAATTATGAAACTGAAGCATATTATTATTACCGTAGTTGCTATCGTAGCGCTCCTGGTTGTACTCAAACTAACCGGTGTAATTGGTGGCGATAAAACCGAAAAAGTAACTACAGAAAAAGCATCAGATAAAACTGTTGTGGAAACAGTTACCGCCAGCGGTAAAATCCAGCCAGAAACCGAGGTTAAATTAAGTTCGGAGGTATCGGGCGAGGTGGTAGAATTAAAGGTAAAGGAAGGCGATATTGTTAAAGCTGGTCAGTTGCTTTGTAAAGTACGTCCGGATGTATTGCAATCGGGTTACGAAAGAACAGTAGCAAGTTTTAATGCTCAAAAAGCAAGTGTAGCTGCAGCGCAACAACAACTTGCCCAAAACCAGGCTAATTACATCAATGCCGATGCTACCTATAAACGTAATGTTGAGCTTTTTGGTAAAAAAGTAATTTCAGCTTCAGAGTTTGATGCTGCAAAAGCGGCCTTTTTAACTGCTAAAGCCAATTTAGCCAGTGCAAAAGAAAATGTAACCGGCGCTAAGTTTACTTTAGAGCAAACTGGTGCAAATGTGAAAGAAGCGGGCGCTAATTTGGCTAAAACAACTATTTATGCACCAGTTGATGGGGTGGTTTCTAAATTATCAATCGAATTGGGCGACCGTATTTTAGGAACTTCGCAAATGGCGGGTACCGAAATTATGCGTATTTCTAACCTTTCATCGATGGAAGTTAATGTTGATGTAAACGAGAACGATATTACCCGTGTTAAAGTTGGCGATAAAGCTTCAATCGAAGTGGATGCCTTTTCTGACAAGAAATTCAGAGGTGTGGTTACCGAAATTGCAAGTTCATCAACAGCTGTTGGAACTGCCGTTTCTACTTCAGTTGATCAGGTAACCAACTTCTCTGTAAAAATCAGGATCAGCGAAGAAATGGAAGGTAAGCAGCAATCTATTTTCCGTCCGGGTATGTCGGCAACTGTTGATATCGAAAGCGAATCGTTAACCGGTTTGGCTATCCCAATTCAGGCGGTGTTTACCGATAATGCAAAATCGGGCGATGCCGGTAAAAACCAGGGCAACCAGGAAAATACCGATAAGCAAAAATCGAAGCTTACCGATAAAAAGGTGAAGCAATATGTTTACGCTTTCGATGCTAAAAGCAAAAAAGTTAAAAAAACAGAGGTAACTACGGGTATCCAGAACGATCAGTTTATCATCGTAAAATCGGGTGTTAAAGCCGGTGCCGAAATTGTAACCGGTCCGTATTCTGCTATTCAGAACAAATTGAAAGATGGTATGGTTGTAGAAAAAACATCTAAAGACCAATTGTTTAGCAAAGACGCGAAGAAGTAAGGTATATTTAACCATAATAAATAATTAAATTGTCCCGGTTTAAAACATTAAACCGGGATTTTTATTTTATAATCATGGTACCTAAAATAGCAATGATAGGGGGCGGGAGCTGGGCTACTGCCATCGTAAAAATGCTTGCAGATAATTTATCTGAGAAAGAGATTTTTTGGTGGATGCGTAACGAAACGGCCATTGAGCACATTAAAAAATTTAAACACAACCCGCATTACCTCAGTTCTGTTGAGCTAAAGCTCAATCAGGATAATATCTCGTCTGATATCAGCTCGATTATAAAATCAGCTGATTTTGTTATTTTAAACGTTCCTGCAGCCTTTTTAAAAGAAACCCTGTCTACCATAACCCCCGAAGATTTAAAAGGCAAGAAAATCGTATCAGCCATTAAGGGGATTGTACCGGAAGATAACCTGATTATCGGCGAATTTTTGCACGAAAAGTATAACATCCCATATCATGATATTTTGGTGGTGAGTGGCCCATGCCACGCCGAAGAAGTGGCTTTAGAGAAACTATCATACCTCACCATAGCCTGTACCGATATAGAGAAGGCGGCAGCATTTGCCTCGCTTTTAAATACGCGCTACATTAAGACCAACGTTTCTGACGATATTTTTGGTACTGAGTATGCTGCGGTTTTAAAAAATATTTATGCCGTAGCTAGCGGTATTTGCCACGGAATAGGTTACGGCGATAACTTTCAGGCGGTGCTTATTAGCAACGCCATACGCGAAATTAAACGCTTTGTAGACGTGGTTCACCCTATTGACCGCGACATTAAAGAATCAGCCTATCTAGGCGATTTATTGGTGACCGCCTATTCGCAGTTTAGCCGCAACCGTACCTTTGGCAACATGGTGGGCAAGGGCTATACCGTAAAATCGGCACAGCTGGAAATGAATATGGTTGCCGAAGGGTATTATGCTGCAAAATGTATGCACATCAAAAACCAGGAGTATAATGTTGATATGCCTATTTGTAAGGCCGTTCACAGCATCATTTACGAGAAACGTTCGCCACAGATAGAAATGAAGCTTCTGGCCGAAAAGTTGAATTAAGCTGGGTTTATCTGCAGTTTATGTAGTTTTTTAGCCCTGGGCGAAGCGGCATCCCCGAAGCGCAGCTTATCGTGTAGATACAGCTTTTGCAAATCCCGCTACACTATACGTCATTGCCAGCTTGACTGGCAATCTTAATGCAATAAAAAGGCTAGTGAACATAATTTTTGTAAAGCAGATTTTTGCTCATCGGTTATGTCAGTCCTTCTTTTCACTACTATCTTTTTGTGCTTAAGGTTAACTATTGCTATAATAAATAGCAGTGCTCAACAATCTTTTGTGCTTGCTGGCCAATACAAAAAGTATAGCCGCTGCAATAAGGTTTATTAATTTCCGGTTGTGCACCAAACAAAAATCATACGGCGCTGTTATCATAAAAAATAAAATAGCTGTCATGAAAAAGAAATTTGTAATGGGTTTATTAACAATGGCCTTAATTAGCGGTGTAACCCTGAGCGTAAACGCACAAGAAAAGAAGAAAACCGAAGTTGGTAAGGCATTAGACCATACTGGTAAAGCCATTAGCAAAGGGGCCAAATCGGTAGGTAATAAAACTGCAGAAGTAGCTGTAAAAGGCAGTTCGAAAGTAGCCGATAAAACCTGGAAAGGTAAAATGGCACCTGATGGTTCGGATGTTTACATTAACGGAAAGAACGAAAAATATTATGTAAACGCTAAAGGCGCCAAAATTTGGCTAAAAGCAAGTCAGATTAAAAACAGGCCGGCAACTAAAAACTAATAACAAAAAGTCCTGATGAGCACCATCAGGACTTTTTTATGTGTTTAACTTTCTAATACACCAGTTAAATTTTTAAGGTATAAATGCTATTAAGGTATTGCTCTTTATTATCAGCAAGTTCTCTAGGTGCATCTGTCTTATCAATCAATAATTTTTCTACCGCCTTATTATTTGTTTTGAGGTTAAGTTCATACACTTTATCTCCGAGTTTAAGGTAAAATGTATTTTCAATGCTTTTAGCTTTTATAGCTATTTCATAAGAAGATAGCTGATAATACTCCATTTTTTGCATAGATCCGTAATTAAAAGGCTCACGAATATCGAAACGGATTGCCGTTACTGCGTTATTTGCATCTTTGACGTAAAGCTGTATCTTGCTTTTATCGAAATAGCCAGCTGTTTTCGTATTCAGTAAATCCAGTCCGGCACTGTTTTTAATTACTAGGCCTAAAACGGGTTCTGGAGCAAAGCTGCAAGCGCACAATCCGCCTCCGCCAATATTCTCTTTTTTACACCCTAAACTGACAATAAAAATGACTGAGAGGATAATTAGAAATTTTTTCATAGGTTTTCGGTTTTTAGCTTAAACGAATAGAAAAGCTTTTTCGCTACAAAGTGGTTGAAAATTAATGTAATAGCCTTTAAAACAAAAAATCCCGAAAGTTTACTTTCGGGATTTTTTGTTAGTTATATTTTATTAAACAATTGTACCATACAAATCGAAATCTTCGGCTCTGTCTACCTTAACATTAACAAAGCTTCCGTTGGCAGCATAACCTGTAGCAGCATCAATTAACACTTCGTTATCTACTTCAGGCGAATCGAATTCGGTTCTGCCTACAAAGAAATCGCCTTCTTTTTTATCAATCAGTACTTTAAAGGTTTTGCCAACTTTTTCCTGGTTAATATCAAATGAAATACCTTGTTGTATTTCCATGATATCATCCACACGTTGTTGCTTTACTTCTTCGGGGATATCATCAACCAAAGTATGGGCATGTGTTTTTTCCTCGTGCGAGTAGGTAAAGCAGCCCAAGCGGTCGAATTTGGTTTCCGCAACCCATTCTTTCATTTCTTCAAAATCGCGTTCTGTTTCGCCAGGATAACCGCAAATTAAAGTGGTACGCATGGCAATATTAGGCACTTTATCTCGAATCTGGTTAACCAAATCGATGGTTTTCTGTTTAGTGGTACCACGGCGCATCGATTTTAGCATGTTATCGGTAATGTGCTGTAAAGGCATATCCAGATATTTGCAAATGTTGTCGCGCTCATTCATAGCGTCTAAAATCTCCATCGGGAAACCTGAAGGGTAGGCGTATTGCAGGCGGATCCACTCGATGCCAGGTACATCCGATAAACGACGCATCAGTTCATCCAGTTTACGTACACCGTAAAGGTCCAAACCATAGTAGGTAAGGTCCTGCGCAATCAAGATCAGCTCTTTGGTGCCGTTTTTAGCCAGTATTTTAGCCTCGTTAACCAATTCTTCCATGGGCTTGCTCATGTGCTTACCCCGCATTAACGGAATGGCACAAAACGAACATGGGCGGTTACAGCCTTCGGCAATTTTGAAATAAGCAAAGTGCGATGGGGTAGTGAGTAAACGTTCGCCAATTAGCTCATGTTTATAGTTAGCTCCTAGCTCGTGCAGTATGTTTTGTAAATCGTTGGTACCAAAAAAGGCATCAACGTTGGTAATTTCCGATTCGAGCTCGGGTTTATAACGCTCAGAAAGGCAACCGGTAACCACAACCTTAGCAATTTTACCCGCTTCTTTCAGCTCGCTGAACTGTAGAATGGTATCAATCGATTCTTGTTTGGCATTGTCGATAAAACCGCAGGTGTTAATCACCACGATATCATCTTTACCCATTTTGTCTGATTCGTGGGTAACGTTTAGGTTGTTGCCACGCAACTGACCCATCAATACTTCCGAATCGTATATGTTTTTAGAGCAACCTAAAGTGATCACGTTGATTTTAGGTTGTTTAGTTGTTGTTTTACTGCGTACTACTTTAGTATTCATCTTTTACACTTAATCTTTACTGTTATTAAAAGTAAGGAGATCGTCACCCTGAATTTATTTCAGGGTCTTTAATTTAAAACAAGAGATGCTGAAATAAATTCAGCATGACGAATGTTTGATAGGTTATTTAAACAAACTATTCACAAACTCCTTTTTATCGAAGAGCTGTAAATCATTTATTTTTTCGCCTACGCCAATATATTTAACCGGAATTTTAAACTGATCGGAAATACCAATTACCACACCGCCTTTAGCTGTACCGTCTAATTTGGTAATGGCTAAAGCGTTTACATCAGTAGCTTCGGTAAACTGTTTGCACTGTTCAAAAGCATTTTGACCGGTCGAGGCATCCAATACCAATAAAATTTCGTGTGGTGCGCCTGGTACTACCTTTTGCATTACCTGTTTAATTTTTCCCAGCTCGTTCATCAAACCAATTTTGTTATGTAAACGGCCTGCAGTATCGATAATTACTACATCTTCGTTGTTGGCAACAGCTGATTGCAGGGTATCGAAAGCCACAGAAGCAGGATCTGAGCCCATGGCCTGGGCAACAACCCTAACACCAACGCGCTCTCCCCAGAGTTTAATCTGGTCAACCGCGGCAGCCCTGAAAGTATCGGCAGCACCTAAAACAACCTTTAAGCCCGATTCTTTGAGTTTATGGGCCAGCTTACCAATGGTAGTGGTTTTACCCACACCATTTACACCAACCACCATAATTACATAAGGCTTGTGGTTACCATATTCAAACTGGCGGAAATCGTTGCTGTTGTTTTCTGATAGCAGCAATTGAATTTCATCGCGAAGAATAAAATTCAGTTCAGAAGTATTCAGGTATTTATCACGCGAAACGCGATCTTCAATACGTTTAATGATTTTTAAGGTGGTACTAACGCCTACATCAGAAGTAACCAGCACTTCTTCCAGGTTATCGAGTACCTCATCGTCAACTGCAGATTTACCGGCAACAGCTTTGGTAATTTTATTAAAGAAACCGTCTTTTGTTTTCTCTAATCCTTTATCCAGTGCTTCCTGAGCTTCAGGTGCAGTTTCTTTCTTTTTGAAAAAATCAAATAAGCCCATTAGTTATTAATTATGTTCTTTAAAAATTCGGTAGGTGTTTGTACGGCTATTTTACTGCTAACAAAGTCTTTTACATTTCTTGTTACGATAAGATCAATCTGATTTAATTCTGCTGCTGCATTTTGTACTGCATCTTCGAAATCCGAAAATTTAGAATGGATTGCGAAGATGATCGTATCGTGGTTAATGCCCAAAATATTAACTGTACCAATAAGTGTCGTAAGAATATCAATTGTTTTTTCGTGGCCGATATTTTTTTTACAGATGTAGTATATATCAGTAAAAGTTGAAGCCAGGATGTATCCATTTACATTGATACCGTCAACCTTGTTAAGTGCCTCGAAAGAATCACTAAAAAAGGGAGCCCTTTTAAGACTAACATCTACAAAAATATTGGTGTCAAATAGAATATTCATTTACTTATGCTTATCCATAAGATAATCGTATTTCGCTTTATCCGGATCAATTCCTTCTAAAATTCCCGAAAATTTATCAAGAAATTCTCTCATATTTTTTTTCGGGGTATTTTTGGTTGCCTCGTTTAAAATAATGACTTCAACTTCTTTGTTTTTTACATCAAATCCCTCGGGAACAGAAATAGTTCCATTTTCAGAAACCTTTGTTTTAAACTTATATGCTTCCATGGTTACGTTTTTTCAAAGATAATCAATTATTTTCTGACGTAATTTTCAATAACAAAAAAAGCCCTCCCGGTTGAAACGGAACGGCCTGTAATATTTTCAATATTAAAAAATATTAACCTTATTTAGATGCAATAGCATCTTTTACGTGGTCGTTGTGTACGATAAGCTCTTTGAATGAGTAAGCACCAGTTTTAGGTGATTTTACCATTGTAATTACTTTCGAATATTCTTTACCTGTACCTGTTTTAAGGGTTGCAACTACTTTCTTTGCCATGTTCTTATAATTTTAATGATCGAATTAGAGAATGTTAGAATGAATGAATTTTTTAACTCAATCATTCAATCAAACCATCATTCAATTATTTTATCTCTTTATGTACGGTTACTTTTCTCAATACCGGGTTGAATTTTTTCAATTCTAAACGCTCAGTAGTGTTTTTACGGTTTTTGGTAGAAATATATCTAGACATACCTGGCATGCCACTTTCTTTGTGCTCAGTACATTCTAAAATAACCTGAACTCTGTTACCTTTTTTTGCCATTTTAATATTAATTGTAAACTGTTAATCTCAACAGTTAATGTTTTTTACAAAAATCCTTTTTTTACGAAACGGTTGATTGCTTCGCTAATACCCACTTTATTGATGGTTTTAATCGCTGAAGTTGAAACTTTCAACGTAATCCAACGGTCTTCTTCAGGGATATAAAATTTCTGAAGTTTCAAATTCGGATAAAATTTGCGTTTGGTTTTAACGTTCGAGTGTGATACGTTATTACCTTTCATTGCCATTTTTCCTGTTAAATCACAAACTCTTGACATGACTTGTAAATATAGTTGTTAAATATCGTCGCTTAATTTTTTTAAGAGTGTGCAAATATCTGAATAATAATTGTAAAAGGCAAGAGCCTAGCTAATTATTTTTATATTTTATCTTTAAAAGCAATTAAGACCTGCGCAGTGTTTATTTAATGCCTGATTTTTAAATTCAATTGCAGTTGACCATCCGCTTTCGTATAATAAATAGTCTGCGAGTAGATTATCAGGTTAAATTTAATGATATCAAAAATAAATATTTTTGATCAAACGTTTGATATTTATTTTGATACGATTTAACTATTTCTCCTTATTTTTATTTATTTAAATTAGCCGCCACTAATCCAAAATATAAAACGAGCAATGCAAATTACATCTTTTAAGCAATACGAAGAAGATTATAAGAAAAGCGTAGAAAACCCCGAGCAGTTTTGGGGCGAGGTTGCGCAAAATTTTCAATGGCGTAAACCCTGGTTCAAGGTATTATCCTGGAATTTTAACGAACCCAATATCAAATGGTTTGAAGGCGCTAAACTTAATATCACCGAAAATTGTTTAGACCGTCATCTTGCGCTCAATGGCGATAAACCTGCTATTATCTGGGAACCGAACAATCCCGAAGAAGAATCGGTTACCTATACCTATAAAATGTTGCACGAGCGCGTTTGTCGCTTTGCCAATGTGTTAAAACGTAATGGGGCAAAAAAAGGCGACCGCATTTGTATTTATATGCCCATGGTGCCCGAGCTGGCCATTGCAGTATTGGCCTGTGCGCGTATCGGAGCTGTTCATTCGGTTATTTTTGGTGGTTTTTCTGCCAAATCTATTGCCGATCGCATCAACGATTCACAATGTAAACTGGTAATCACTGCCGATGGTTCTTATCGCGGAAATAAACAGATTCCGTTAAAAGATGTGATTGATGATGCTTTAATTGGCTGCCCAACGGTAGAAAGATGTATTGTATTAACGCATATCCGTACCCCTGTTTCGATGCTGAAAGGTAGAGATGTGTGGTGGGAAGATGAAGTTAAACACGTTAATGATGTTTGTCTGGCCGAAGAAATGGATGCAGAAGATATGCTTTTCATCCTTTACACTTCTGGCTCTACCGGTAAACCTAAAGGTGTGGTGCATACTTGCGGTGGTTATATGGTTTATGCAGGTTATACTTTCGCAAACGTATTTAATTATCAGCCTGGCGAGGTTTATTTCTGTACGGCCGATATTGGCTGGATTACCGGTCACTCTTACATTGTTTACGGACCGCTTTCGCAAGGTGCCACTTCGGTATTGTTCGAAGGAATTCCTACTTACCCGACACCATCACGTTTTTGGGATATTGTAGAAAAACATAAAGTAAATACCTTATATACAGCACCTACAGCCATTCGTTCTTTAATGAGCTTTGGTGAAGACCCTTTGAATGGGAAAGACTTGAGTACTATCAGAGTTTTAGGTTCGGTAGGTGAGCCGATTAATGAAGAGGCATGGCATTGGTTTGATGAAAAAATAGGCCGGGGTAAAGCCCCAATTGTTGACACCTGGTGGCAAACGGAAACTGGTGGTATTATGATTTCGCCTATTGCAACGGTAACGCCAACCAAACCAAGTTTTGCTACTTTGCCTTTGCCGGGTATTCAGCCGATTTTGGTTGATGAAAACGGAAATGAAATTGAAGGCAATGATGTAATGGGTAACCTGTGCATTAAATTCCCGTGGCCGGGTATGTTGCGTACCACTTATGGTGATCACGAACGTTGCAAGCAGACTTATTTTTCTACTTACGAAAATTTATATTTCACCGGAGATGGTTGTTTGCGTGATGCTGATGGCTATTACCGGATTACAGGTCGTGTGGATGATGTACTGAATGTTTCGGGCCACAGGATTGGTACTGCTGAGGTAGAAAATGCCATTAACATGCACGCTGGTGTGGTAGAAAGTGCGGTTGTGGGTTATCCGCATGACGTAAAAGGACAAGGGATTTACGCCTTTGTAATTTACCCTGAAATGCATGGCGAAGCCGATTTATCTAAAAAAGATATTCTGCAAACCGTTACCCGTGTAATTGGCGCTATTGCCAAGCCGGATAAAATTTTATTTGTATCTGGTTTACCTAAAACCCGCTCGGGTAAAATTATGCGTAGGATATTGCGTAAAATAGCCGAAGGCGATACCAGCAATTTAGGTGATACTTCTACCTTATTGGATCCGGGAGTAGTGGAGGAAATTATTGAAGCTGCTAAAGCGCTAAAATAACTGATGCAACTGCATTAAATATTAAAATGCCCCCAAATAGTGTCTAACTTTTTGGGGGTAATCTATTAGGGGCATTTTTGTTAACAGGCTGTTTTAATAACCAGGGTTTTGCTTCAAAGCTTTGTTCACATTTATTTCACGGTCTGGAATTGGAAATACCAATTTGGGATCGTCATAAGGAAAGGTTCCTATAGTACGTTTGGTACGTTTATAATCATGAAGCCTGAAACCTTCAAAATCTAATTCTTTTTCCCGTTCATCCAAAATGATTGCTAAGGTTGGCACAACATCTTCTAATCCGGCCCTTGTTCTCAAAGTATTGATGTCGTTTGCAGGTGTAGCACCAATTGTTGTACCCAATCTAAAATTGCATTCGGCACGTATTAAATATTGTTCTGTGATTCTACAAACAGGAATATTGTCATAAAAGCTATACCACTTTTTGGTAAAGAAACCAGTTCTTGCTCCGGTGCCTTCATAAATCATTTCTGTTTGCCTTTTATCACCAGCTTCAAACGAGTCGTAAAAAGTAGTATTAACCAAAGCATCTGCCCTTCCTACATCGCCACCTGTAGCATTTTGGTAACTGGCATAGAAAGTAGCCAAGCCATCGTTAGATGTGCCTGCATTACTTTGTTCGTTCTGTTTAATTTCAAAAATTCCCTCACTCGAATTTTTGGTTCTGAACGGTGCCTCAAGAGAATTAGTAATTAAATGATACGGACTATTACTAATTATATCATTAGCTATATCCCTTGCTAAAGCATACTTGCCTTCCTGTAAATAAACCCTTGCTAAAAATGCTTTTGCAGCATATTGATCATCAACAGCAGACAATTTTGTGATGGCAGCTTTTAAATCATTTTCTACCGCTGTATAAACTTCTGCAACAGTATTGCGCGCTACAGAATTGGTTACATTATCTATCGTTTTAACGGCTTTGGTAATGATTGGCACGCCTAAGTTTGTGTTGGCACCAGATGCTTCATAAGGTAAGGCATATAATCTTACCAATTCGAAATGCATAATTCCCCTTATAAATAGGGCTTTGCCTTCGATTACATTTTTGGTGTTGGCATCGCTTACCACGTTTAACGCAGAAAGTACAATATTTGCGGTGTTAATTGTGCTGTATGCAGTTATCCAGGTCCTTCTCACATCGGCATTATCTGCTGTAATAATTTTTCTTGATATATCGCGGTATGTAGAAAAGGTTCCCCTCCAGGTTAAATAATCGTTATTGGCATAAATGTCTGGCAAGAAAACAAGGTTTGTTCCATACAGATCGCCAGTTGCTAAAAAGGTGTAAGCTCCAATTAACGCATTTTGTACATCTGTGGTTGTATTTAGCGCCACATTGGCATCTATATTCTGTTTAGGGTCTATTTCTAATTGTTTTTTACAGCTGGATATACTTAAAACAAGAAGAAATGCAGCTAATATATTTTTATAATTTTTCATATGCTAGTATTTTTATAAGCCAATGTTTACGCCAAAAGTGATGGTTCTTGCTTGCGGTGGGGTATAAAAATCGTGACCAAGCTGAATGTTATCAGATTGGAGAGAGCCGCCACTAGGTGTATTTACTTCCGGATCGTAACCTTTGTAGCCAGTTATGGTAAATAGGTTAAGTGCAGAGGCAAATATTTTTAAATTTTGCAATTTATATTTGTTAATAAATGCTTTGGGTACATTGTAGCTAAAAACTACACTTTTTATCCTGAGGTAAGAACCGTCTTGTATCCATCGAGAAGATGGGGCTGTTCCATTTCCTTCTCCAAACCTGGGTTGTGGAATGGGGGTATTGCGGTTCGTTGGCGTCCAATAATTTAATTGATCAATGGTTTGATTGTCAAAATAATCGCCGTTAGCAGATTGAAAAACGCCGGCCATATTGTAAATGTCATTGCCCGAAACAAATTGTGCCTGAATATCCAGATCGAAGTTTTTAAGGGAGAAATGATTGCCAAAACCACCAAAGAATTTTGGGTTTGGATCGCCAAGTTTTTGGTTTTGTGCCAAGCCGCTATCGTTGGTAGTGGTAGTTCTGGATTCATCAATATAATAAAGTGCATCTCCATTGGCCTGATCTACCCCAGCGTATGCTTTTCCATAAAAATAACCTAATGGTTCGCCAACAGCTATTCTGCCTAAAAATCTTCCGCCGGGATAAATAGGTTGATCATCAACCAGACGTAAAACCTTGTTCCTGTTTAAAGAGATGTTAAAAGAAGTCGACCATTTAAATTCACTAACGAAATTTCTGGTATTTAAGGAAAACTCAAATCCTCGGTTTTGCATATCCCCAATGTTTTGAGTAATAAACGAAAAACCGTTTGTTGCTGCGATTGGTGCATTTAACAATAAATCGGTTGTTTTCTTTTTATAATATTCAACTGTACCCGAAATCCGGTCTGAGAAAAATCCAAAATCTAAACCTAAGTTATAATTGGATGTATTTTCCCAGCTTAAATTTGGATCTCCTAACTGGCTCGGGCGAGTACCCCCAACACCAGCGTAGTTAACCCCGCGATACAGATTGCGGGAAGCGAAATCGCCGATTTCGGCATTACCTGTTAAGCCATAACTCCCTCTAAGCTTCAATAAGCTTAACCAGCTACTCGATTTTAAAAACTCTTCCTGATTAATAATCCAGCCCGCAGAAACTGCCGGGAAAGTTCCATACCTGTTGTTTACGCCAAACCTTGATGAACCGTCTGTTCTGATCGAAGCACTTAGCAGATATTTATCTTCGTATTTATAGTTTATCCTGGCCAGATATGAAACAAAAGTATGTCTTGTTTCTGAAGATTCACCAGCAGAAATTATCGCTGCACTTGCAATCTTAGTAAAACTATCTGATGGTAAGGTGGTGCCTGTTACTGATGAAAACCTGAATTTGGTGTCCTGAAATGCAAAACCTGCTAATACATTCAGGTTATGTTTTTCGTTCAAAATCTTGGTATAATTAAGCGTATTATTGGTGTTAAAGTTTATAGATTTAGCCATGTAATCAGTAGAAGAACCTCCTGTACTTCCCCCGTCCTGCGTTTTTGATCCTAAAAACTGCTCTTCTTCCAAATTGTTAAAATCAAACCCGTACTCACTTCTAAAAACCAAATCAGGTGTAATTTTTAAACTTGCATAAGCATTGGCAAAGGTTCTGTATGTGGTTGATAGATTTTTACCATTACTATAATCGATTAAGCTATTGTAGTAAACGGTAGAACTGTTTAATTCACCCGATGCATCGCGTACAGGTTGGATAGGGGGTAAAGCGTTTAATTGTAGAGGGTTAGAAAAAGCATTGTCGGTAGGGATACGGTAGTTGTCTACTTTCGATATATTTAGAGCTCCACCAACCTCTAAAATTTTCGAAACGGTATGGTCGATGCTTAAACGGCCACCAGTACGTACATAACGATTGTTGATAATAATTCCATCATTGTTATTGTAGTTTCCTGATAACATAAACCTGGTTTTTGCATCGCCACCATTAATATTTAAACCATATTGTTGGGTATGGCCCTTTCTAAAAGCTTCGTTAACCCAACTGGTATTATTATTACTATTCCAATCATCGGTACCAATATAATCTTTCCACATTTCGGCGGCATTGGCATAATCGCCGTCGTCATAATTATTATACTTAAATGATGCATCTAATAATTGGCGGTATTGATCTGCATTTAAGAAATCCCCTTTTTTGGTTGGGTCGCTAAATCCTGCATAATAGCCAAAATCGATATTTGTTCTTCCTTGTTTACCTTTTTTTGTGGTGATCAATACCACCCCATTTGATCCCCTTGCACCATAAATTGCTGCTGATGCAGCATCTTTTAGCACTTCCATCGATTCTATATCATCAGGACTAATAGCAGCAAGCGGGTTATCGGCTTCTGTATAGGTTCCCAGGGCTTCAGTAACGATCGGAACTCCGTCAATCACAAACAAAGGTTGATTACTCGCCGAGATAGAAGAAATACCCCTTACCCTAATTTGTAGTGCCTGGCCAAGTTTACCGCTACTTGAGTTGATAAAAACACCCGGTGCTTTACCTTGTAATGCACTTTCAACTGTTGTTAAAGGTTTATCCTTTAAATCTTCTGCAGTAACTCTGGCAATAGACCCCGTTACATCCCGTTTATTCTGCGTACCATAGCCCACCACAATAACTTCTGATAAGGTATTGTTTTCTTCATCTAAGCTTACGTTAACGGTTTGCCCTGTAATGGGAACTTCTTTGGTTTTGTAGCCAATAAAGCTAAAAACAAGTATCCTGGCATCGTCGGCAACTGTTAATTTAAAATTGCCAGTGGCCTCACTTTGAGTGCCACTGGAAGGAGAGCCTTTTACATAAACACTAACGCCTGGAATAGGCCCGGTGTTCGATGTAACCTTTCCGGTAATTACCTTGCCTTGTGCGAAAGCGAATGCAATTAAACCGAAAGACAAAATCATACATAGGAGTAGTTTTTTCATCAATTGTTTAGTTTAGTTAATAATGTTTTTAGTTTGTAGAATTAATTTTATTAATATACTCAAAATCAGTATTAAAAAAGTATTATCTGCGGTATTGTTCGTTATTTTGCCTGAGCGGGCCTTTTTTAATGAAACAATAATGATTTTAGACTGTTATTTTAAGTATAACATTAACATTTAGAAAAACATACACGCATGGATAAGTTAGAATTAAAAGGAAAGTGGAATGAAATTAAAGGGAAAGTTAAACAAGCTTATGCCGATTTAACAGACGATGATTTGAAACATGAAGAGGGGCAGGACGATGAGTTGTTGGGTAAGCTGCAACAAAAAACAGGCAAAGGCAGGGACGAATTGGTAAAATGGATTAATTCCCTTTAATAGCAGTAATATAAAGGAAGAAAGCAGTCAAAATTTTGGCTGCTTTCTTTGTTTTATGCTTTTTGTTAATGTAGCCTTTAGGTCATAAGTAGGGGCAACCGAAGGTTCTTGAAGGTTTTAAGAATACTTTTGCCCTTATTATAATTTCCTATAACTATGGATGCTAATTCATTAAAAAATATACCCTTCTCTGTACTCGATCTGGCCACTGTTTTGGATGGCCATACTGCGGCCGATACTTTTAAAACAAGTTTAGCGCTGGCCCAACAATCAGAAGATTTGGGTTACCGGCGCTATTGGTTTGCCGAACACCATAACATGGCGGGTGTAGCCAGTTCGGCCACTGCGGTGTTAATTGGCTTTATTGCAGGTGGTACAAAATCAATCAGAGTAGGTTCTGGTGGTATTATGTTGCCTAATCATGCGCCATTAATTGTAGCCGAGCAGTTTGGTACACTGGCTTCACTTTACCCTAACCGCATCGATTTAGGTTTGGGCAGGGCTCCCGGCACCGATCAGGTTACTGCTATGGCCATCAGAGGTGAAAATATGCATACAGTACATAATTTTCCGGGTGATATTGATAAGTTGCAAAGGTTTTTTTCGGCCGAAAACAATAAGGCCAGTGTACGCGCCATTCCCGGCGAAGGACTTGATATTCCGATCTGGGTGTTGGGATCGAGCACAGATAGTGCCCGGTTGGCGGCAGAAAAAGGTTTACCTTATGCCTTTGCCAGCCATTTTGCACCCGCTTATTTTGAGCAGGCTATTGCCATTTACCGCAATAATTTTAAACCCTCTAAATTTTTACAGGAGCCCTATGTGATGGCTTGTGTAAATGTAGTCGCTGCCGATACCGATGAAGAGGCCAATCGTTTAGCTACTTCTGTTAAACGGATGTTTTTAGGGGTAATTACCGGTAAAAGAGAGTTGTTAAAGCCTGCGGTTGATAATATTGACCGCTACTGGGATCAGCTGGAAAAAGAAGCGGTAGAGCAGATGTTATATTACTCTTTTATTGGCAGCGCCGGAACGATTAAAATGGAGTTGAGTAACTTCATTTCTAAACATGGGGTGAACGAAATCATGAGCACTTCGCATATTTACGATCATGAGGCAAAATTGCATTCGAATAAGCTATTAGCCGGCATTTTCGGGTAATTGATCTTTTAAACAAAAAGCGCTCTGATACGGGATCAGAACGCTTTTCTTTTATTCATTTAAACTTTTTGCTTTAGTCTCTAAGCTTTGGTCTTTCAGCTTTAGTCTTTTCGCCATCTCAGACATCCAAGGGCATCTAAGCTTTTTGCTTTGGTCTTTCCGCTTTCTACTTTGCATCCAGTCTTCGGACCTCTGACTTACCGACTTCGGTCTTTTCACCACCTCAGACATCCAAGGGCATCTAAGCTTTTTGCTTTGGTCTTTCCGCTTTCTACTTTTGCATCCAGTCTTCGGACCTCTGACTTACCGACTTCGGTCTTTTCACCACCTCAGACACCTAAGGGCATCTAAGCTTTTTGCTTTGGTCTTTCCGCTTTCTACTTTTGCATCCAGTCTTCGGACCTCCGACTTACCGACTTCGGTCTTTTCACCACCTCAGACATCCAAGGGCATCTAAGCTTTTTGCTTTGGTCTTTCCGCTTTCTACTTTTGCATCCAGTCTTCGGACCTCCGACTTACCGACTTCGGTCTTTTCACCATCTCAGACACCTAAGGGCATATAAGCTTTTTGCTTTGCTTCCAGTCTTCGGACCTCTGACTTACCGACTTCGGTCTTTTAGGGCATCTAAGCTTTCCACTTTAGTCTTCCTTAGTATCCAAAAATCTGCTCCAGGCTTAATTTCGTTACCGGACCAAATTTATTTAAATCGGCCATATTGATTTTCTTTTCAGAAGCAACAATACAATAGCTGTAAGGTTTGCCCGAAAGGTTGTTCTGGTGGAACGATTTAACATCAGCAAAAGTAAGTGGTTTCAGGTTTGCATATTCGTCAATTCTCGAATCGTGATCAAAACCTAACTTTTTATCTGCAAAGTAGCTGTAAATGATGCCGTCATTGGTAATGCGGCTGGTTTCTAAACCATTTAACGAGTTTGATTTAGAAAGTGCAAACGATTTATCAGACTCTGGTAAAGTAGTTAATAAATCATTCATACCTGCTACTGCATCATTCATTTTATCAGCCTGTGTACCTACGTAGGCGATAATTGCATTTTCTTTATCCTTACTGTTTGGCGAAGAATATACCGCGAAAGTAGAATAAGCCAAAGCTTTAGATTCGCGGATGGTTTGGAATACTACCGAACCCATGCCGCCGCCAAAATAATTGTTAAATAAAGAAATTTTCGCAGCGTTAGCCGGATCATATAAGCCTCCGTTACGTACCCAACGGATTTCTGCCTGAACCATATCATAATCGGCAAAGTAAACCTTAGTCGAATCGGTTTTGGTATAGGCAAATTTCTTAATCGGTGCAGCATCGGTAAACTCTTTTGCTAATGGATGTGCCTTCACAATATCGGCCGAGAATGCCGAAAGAGTTTTTGGGCCGTAATAAGTAATGGTGTGTTTGTAATTGGTTAGGTTATGTAAGATGTAAATCAGATCAGCCGATTTCATGTTCTTAATTTCATCGTTGGTTAAACCATAGTTGAAAGGGTTAACCGCACCATATTGCGCATAGCTCATTAAACCCCCAAGGATTGATGATTTGTTTAGTTTCGCGTTTTCTCTTGATTTTAATAAACGGCCTTTTAAATCTTCAAGGGCTTTTTCGTTCGGTTTGCAGTTCGCCAAAACATCTTCTACCAAAGCAACTGCTTTTTCAAAGTTTTCCTGTAAGCCGCTAATCGAGATAGTAGTTACATCGGTACCTACGTTTACGTTGTAGCTGCAGGCAATGTTGTAAAAAGCTTTACTAATATCTTCTGCTGAGTATTTATCAGTGCTTAAGAATGATAGGTATTGCGCTGCATAAGGCAATAATTTGTAGTTGTAAGAACCCATATCGAAACGGTAGCCCAGGCGGAAAATACCATTTTCGGTGTTTTGTACAGCAATAACATCGGCAATGCCTGCTTTACCAAAATTAAGGTCTTTGGTATAATCTAAAAACTTAGGGGCAATTGGTTTTACCGGAGCCGCAATAATGTTTTTAGTAAATGGAGAAACCTCATTTACGTTGGTTTTAACTGCTGTAATTGTAGGTTTTTCTACTTTAACAATGCTTTTATCTTCACCTTTATGTTTTAAAATAGAAACATAGTTGTTAATGAAAAACTTGTTGGCAAAATCTACAATTTCCTTTTTGGTTATTTTGCCCATAGCATCAGTAGAAGACAATGTTTTGTCCCATTCGGTGCCGCGGTTTTGGATAAAGGCATTCATGGTAGCATCTGCACGTACATCGTTATTATCGAAACCTTGTAGTTCGGCCAGTTTAATGTTGGCTACAGTAGCTTTAATCAGGCTTTCGTCAAACTCACCTTTTTTAAGCAATTCTACCTGCTCCAACAATAATTTTTGTGCTTCTTCTAAACTTTGCCCAGCTTTTGGCGATCCCGATAAAATGAAAATACCGTAATCTTTCATCGAGTTATAACCTGCACCAGCGCGCAACATTTTTTGTTGTTTGTTAATGTTGATATCCATTAAACCTGCTTTGCCATTAGCTAAAATGCTACCGATTAGATCTAACAATAAGCTTTGGTGGGTGTTTTGGGCAAAACCCCTGTAGGCAACATATAAGTTTTCGGCACTCGGGCCATAAATATCAACAGTTTGCACCTGGGTTAAAGGTTTTTCGGGCGCAGGGTTGTAAAGTGCAAATGGTTTTGGAACCATATAAGCAAAATCTTTGTCGATTTTTTTAATCAGCTCATCGTAATTAATATCGCCCGACATGATTAAGGCCATGTTATTCGGCACATAATACTTGTTGTAATATTTTCTGATTTCGATTAACGATGGGTTTTTTAGGTGCTCAATGGTACCAATGGTAGTTTGCTGACCGTAATTATGTGTAGGAAACAAAGCATAAAGCATTTTTTCGTACATTTTACGTCCGTCGTTATCCATACCAATGTTTTTCTCTTCGTACACCGCTTCTAACTCGGTGTGGAAAATACGGAAAACCGGTGCGCGGAAACGCTCGGCCTGTACCGCTAAAAACTTATCGATAGCATTTGAAGGAAGATCTTCTTCGTAAACTGTTTCTTCAACCGAGGTATGGGCATTTGTAGAGCCACTACCGATTGATTTCATCATCTTATCGTACTCGTTTGCGATAGAGTAGTTCGAAGCTTCGCCCGAAGTTTTATCGATTTCTTTGTAAATTTCTTTACGTTTTGCCGGATCGGTAGTTTTGTTGTAAACCTCGTAAAGTGATTCGATTTTATCTAAAAGTGGTTTTTCTTTAGCATAGTTTAATGTTCCAAACTTATCGGTTCCTTTAAACAAAAGGTGTTCTAAATAGTGCGCCAAACCGGTATTGGTGCGTGGATCGGTATTACTACCTGCCCTTACCGCCATTTTATAGGTAATGTTTGGCTCTTTGTTGTTCTGCGATAAAATTACAGTCAAACCGTTTTTTAGCGTGTAAAAACGTGTTTTAGTTGGGTCGTTGGTTACGTATTTGTACGTAAAGCCTCCCGAGGTTCCTGTTTTCCATTGATAGGTGGTCTGCGCTTTTGCGATAGAACCGGTAATTAGAAAACAAGCCAATGTAAATAGTTTGAATTTCATTGAAATGGTTTTGGTTTATGATCATGCGCTTGTATTTTAGTTTTCTATAATCTGATAAAATACAGCATTCATTTTTAATAAGTTATTTGTTCAAATATATATGCTTTCCGTTAGGTTATGAAATACTTTTTCATTTCAGAACTAAATACACAGGAATAAATGATTTTGGCATATAAAGCAAGTTAATTGTGCCTTGAATTTATAATCTGTATTTTTACCGGCATGACAAAGCAGGGCACAAAACCAAATATTTTAGTTGTAAACGATGATGGAATTACAGCTACAGGTATAAAAAATTTAATGGAGGTAATGCAAGAGCTGGGCAATGTGGTGGTGGTAGCTCCCGATAGTCCGCAAAGTGGCATGGGCCATGCCATTACTATTGGTAAACCCATCCGTTTTGATAAGGTTGAGCTATACGAAGGTGTTGAAATGTATAAATGCAGTGGTACCCCTGTTGATTGTGTTAAAATTGCCGTAAATAAAATTTTTAAAGGGAAAAAGCCTGATTTGTGTGTTTCCGGAATTAATCATGGTTTAAATAATTCGGTTAATGTGCTGTACTCAGGTACCATGTCGGCCGCGGTTGAAGGTGCCATTGAGAAGATTCCATCGGTTGGTTTCTCTTTAGATGATTTTGCTGCCGACGCTGATTTTAGTTATACCAAACCTTACATTAAAAATATCTGCGAACAGATACTTGAAAACGGTTTGCCGGAAGGTACCTTGTTAAATGTTAATTTCCCGAAAGGCGATAACCTGAGAGGTGTTAAAGTTTGCCGCCAGGCCAATGCCAAGTGGATGGAGGAGTTTGAAGAAAGAACCGATCCTTATAAACGCCCATATTACTGGCTTACAGGTGTTTTCGAAAACTTTGATAAAGGAGAGGATACCGATGTTTGGGCTTTGGAAAACGGTTATGTGTCTGTTGTTCCGGTTCAGTTTGATTTAACTGCGCACCATGCTATACAAACGCTAAACAGCTGGGATTTTACTGGTGGTAATGGTTCAAAACAGGTAGGTACAGCTACAAAGGTTTCGGCACCCGATGGCATTAATTTGGGTTAAAGCTATCGCATGGTAATGAACGAACAGTTTAAAAAAATAAATAACTCGGTGTGGAATGGCCTGGCCATTGGGTTATTGTTGCCGACTTTCTTGTGTAGCATTGCCTGGTATATTATTCACCATGTGGCTTCTTTGGCTAAAGCCGATTTGCTTTACATTGGTGGTATTGCCATTAATGCTTACACCATGCAGTACTTTTTTAAATACAACAGAGAAAATATAGGACGGGGCATTTTGGCAGCTACATTTTTATGTGCTTTTGTGTTTTTTGCCTATAAAGTGTTTTAAATGATGGAAAATGGAATAGGTAAGATGGCTTATGAAGGTTTTACCTTATTTCTGCCATTATCCATTTCACATCTTACATATAAATTATCTTTTTAAATGATGGAAAATGGAGCAGTTAAAATGGATGATGGAGGTTTTACTTTACATCTGCAATTATCCATTTCAAATCTTACATGTATAACCTATCTTTTTAAATGATGGAAAATGGAGCAGGTAAGATGGCTAATGGAGTTTTTACCTTACATCTGCCATTATCCATTTCACATCTTACATATATAACCTATGAAATACTACCTCGTAGCCGGAGAAGCCTCAGGCGATTTACATGGCGCAAACCTCATGAAGGCTTTAAAAACTGAAGATGATGGCGCAGTATTCCGTTATTTTGGTGGCGATAAAATGGCTGCAGAAGGAGGGGAGCTGGTAAAACATTATTCCGATATGGCTTTTATGGGCTTTACCGAAGTTATTTTAAACCTGCGTACCATTTTTAAAAACCTGAAAGCATGCAAGGAAGATCTGCTGGCCTGGAAACCAGATGTGTTGATTCTGATCGATTTTCCAGGTTTTAACCTCAAAATTGCTGAGTTTGCCAAAGCCCATGGCATTAAGGTTTGTTATTACATTTCGCCAAAAGTTTGGGCCTGGAACCAGAAACGGGTGCTTAAAATTAAGCGGATTGTAGATCACATGTTTTGCATTTTGCCTTTCGAGGTAGATTTTTACAAAACCTGGGGCATGCAGGTTGATTATGTGGGCAATCCTTTGCTGGATGAAATTGCTCAATTTACACCTGATCCGGCTTTTCGCGAGAAGCACCAATTGGGTGATCAAAAAATTATTGCCCTGTTGCCCGGAAGCCGAAAACAGGAAATAGAACGATTGCTACCTGTAATGTTAAGTGTGGAAGAAAACCATACCGATTATGTTTTTGTAATTGCTGCTGCACCAACCTTTACTGCCGAATATTACCAGCAGTTTATTGGTGACAAAAAAGCTATTCTGGTTTTTAACAATACCTATAACCTGTTACACCAGGCCCATGCTGCCATAGTAGCTTCCGGGACTGCAACTTTAGAAACTGCCTTATTTAAAGTGCCACAGGTGGTGGTGTATAAAGGTGGTACCATTTCGATAGCCATAGCCCGCTTGCTGGTAAAAATTAAGTTTATCTCGCTCGTTAACCTTGTTGTAGATAAGAAAATTGTATCCGAACTGATTCAGGAAGATTGCAATACCCAAAAAATAGATCAGGAGTTAGGTTTGATACTTGATGGAGTAGGGAGAAACAAAATGCTGGCCGGTTACGTTGAGCTTTTAGGCCTGATGGGAAAACCGGGTGCATCGGCTAAAACAGCGAAGCTGATTAAGGGGTATGTATCTGCCTAATGATTGAGTGATTGAATTATTGAATGACTGAATGTTCCCTGGTGTAACCCCCTAATCATTCATTCAAAATTCTCTTATTCAAATAATTAATCTTGAGTTTAGGTATTAGATTAATGATTTAATTTTGAACGACTTGATGATTGAATGTTTCCGGGCGCAATACCTAATCCCTCATTCGAAAAATCCCTCATTCAATAATTATTATTCCCTCCTCGTTCTTTCTAAAACGATTAACATAAAAAATGTTAAATTGCGGCTTTTAAGTTACCAAAAATTTAAAAACTATAATTTTTGTTTAGTTTTGAATATTAACCTAATAGAACTCCCCAGCACATGAAATCGCTTTCTATCAAAGACATCGCCGTTAAAGCAAACGTATCCATCACTACAGTTTCTTTTATCATTAACGGAAAAGCAAAAGAGAAGTCGATTAGCGAGGCGGTAATAGAGAAAGTTGAGAAAATTATTGCTGAAAGCGGCTATAAACCCAACCAGATTGCCAGGAGCCTGCGCACGGGGAATTCGAATATTATCGGACTGATTATTGAAGATATTTCCAATTCCTTCTTTTCAAGGATAGCGAGGCTGATTGAAGACAAGGCATACAAACGAGGTTATAAAATTATCTACTCGAGTACCGAAAACAGTGTAGATAAAGCGAAAGAGCTGATCAATATGTTTAAATCGCGTAAGGTCGATGCTTATATCATTTCACCTATCAAGGGAATTGAAGAAGATATCCAAATGCTGATAAATGATGGTAATCCGGTAATTCTTTTCGATAGGAATTTGCCCGATATCAGTACCAGTTATGTAGGCGCCGATCATTTCAACGCTTCTTATCAATCTATCAAAAACTTTATCGATCAGGGTAAAAAGAACATTGCTTTAGTTACCATCGATATTAATGTAGCGCAAATTACCGAGCGTTTAGAAGGTTATAAAAAAGCGCTTGAAGATAGCGGAATCAAATATAACGAAGACCTGGTTTTAAAAATCCATTTCAATCAGGAGGAGAGCGAAACCATTGCTCAGATTCAAAAATTGTTGCAGCAGAAAGATATAGATGCTGTGCTGTTTGCTACCAATTACCTGGCCATTAGTGGTTTAAAAGCATTAAAACAAATCAATAAAAAAGTAGGAGACGATTTGGCGGTTATTGCTTACGATGACCACGAAGCTTTCGAACTGCATACTCCACGTATTTCGGCCATCCAGCAACCTTTAGAGGAAATAGCCGAAACCATTATCAAAATCATTTTAACCCAGCTTTCTTCAAAAGCTAAATTGCCTGCAGAAGAGGTCATTATCCCAGCCCGTTTAGTACTTAGGGATTAACGAAAATCCACGTCTACTGGATTGTCATATTTTTTTTACTTACTAAAACGTTTTATTAAGATTTATAATGCTTATTATTGATGCGCTAAAACGTTTTAGCCTTGCCGAAATAATTTTTATGAGCATTATAGCAGTTCCCTACTGATTTTTAACGGATTGTATCAACTATGGAGATGGATCTTGTTTACAGGATTTTTTCTGTTGTTATCCAATCAAACCTTAACAAAACAAAATATATCGGGCACTAATCATGCCTGGCCCTCGCTTTCGCAGATAACCATTACCAGAAACAATAACTAATCAATTATAATTAAAACAAAACCGTTAATGAAAATTAATTTACTCAAAATTACGGGGCTGTCTGCTGCCATTGTGTTGCTAAACAGTCCTGCGTTTTCAATGAATCCGGAGTGGGAAGGTACACGGAGGTTCTTGAATGGAAACGTGCTCGCTGGGCGCGTTCAGGCGCAAAAAAATGTAACCGGAACGGTGGTCGACGACAATGGTCTGCCTGTACCTGGTGCCGGAATTAAAAACCAAAGCACAGGTAAAACAACTGTTACTGATGCTAACGGAAAATTTGTAATCGAAGCCAGTGCCGGACAAGTGCTTCGTTTTACCTATATCGGTTACGAAACACAGGATATTACTGTACGCGAGTCATCGGTAATCAACGTAAAACTTGCTGTCTCTAAAAATACCGATTTACAGGAAGTAACTGTTGTGGCTGTTGGTTACGGTACACAATTACAAAAAGAAGTAACTTCGGCGGTTGCTCACGTTGGTGCTGAAGATTTCAGACAAAGTGGCTCAAGAAATGCGTTGGATCTGATCCAGGGTAAGGTTGCAGGTTTAAACATTACCCGTAGTGGTTCTAACCCTAATTCTGGTGTTAGTGTGCAGCTTCGTGGTGTGGTTACAGTAACCGGAAGTTCAAGTCCGTTATTTGTAATCGATAATATTCCTGGAGGTAACCCTGATTTATTGCAGCAGGACGATATCGAATCAATCGATGTATTGAAAGATGGTTCGGCAGCAGCAATCTACGGTTCGAGTGCCAATGCTGGTGTAATTCTAATTACAACTAAAAAAGGTAAAGCCGGACTTCCTCAATTTAACTATTCTGGCTATGCGCGGAAAGAATATTATAACCAATGGTTAGATTTCTTATCGCCTGCAGCGTACAAAGAAAAAATTGCGTCGGGTGAGATTAAACAACAAAATTTCGGAAGCGAAACTGATTTTGTTGATCAGTTGATTAATCATGATAACCTGACCCAAAACCATAACTTAAGTTTTAGTGGTGGTACTGAAAAAACCAGTTACAGGGCCAGTATCAATTACCGCGATTTGCAGGGTATTGCCAAAGAAAACAGCCGTGAAGAATATACTCTAAGATTTAACATTAATCAAACCGGTTTAGATAACAGATTAAAAATTAATGCAAATTTGGTAACTAACTTTAACAAAGCCAACCTGCTTGGTGGTGGCGGCTGGGAAAGTGAGCAAACCAAAAACCCTACTTTATCTAATTATAATCCGAATGGAACATATCGTTTCGATTTGACCAGTACCAACGAGTTCGCCCGTTTGGCTCAGGAAACTTCTTACCGTAAACAACAAACCAGTTCTGCAGATGTTAAAGCCGATTTAGACATTGTAGAGGGTTTAAAGGCTTCAGTTTTTGGTTCAGTAACCCGCGATAACCGTTACGATGGACAATACCGCCTTAAAGCCAGTGAAAATTCTTTAGAGAACACAGATTTTCCAGGTGGTGGTTATGCTTATAAAGGAGATTATTTATCGCAGGCATGGGCTGTAGAGCCAACTTTGCAATATAATAAGACCATTGCTTCGAAACACAATTTAACGGCTTTGTTAGGTTACAGCTACCGTTATTTCATGGAGGAAAGTTCAAGTGCATCCAACCGTGGATTTATTAATGATTTATTTCACGAAGATAACTTAGGTCAGGGTGCCGCATTGGGCGTTGGTAAAGCTACAATGAGTAGTGGTAAAAACGATAATACACTAATCGCTTTCTTTGGTAGGATTAACTATAATTACGACGGTAAATATTTGTTAACTGCTACTTTAAGAAGAGAAGGTTCATCACGCTTCGGTGCAAACAACAAATGGGGTAATTTCCCGGCAGTTTCAGGAGCGTGGAACGTTACTCAGGAAGATTTCATGAAGAATATTACCTGGGTTAATAACTTAAAGCTACGAGTGGGTTACGGTGAAACCGGTAACAGTGGTTTCTCTAACAACGCATCGAGGGTAACCCTTGGTGGCGGGGGTAGATATTTATATCCAGATGGCCAATATCTTGAAACTTATGGTCCAAACAGAAACCCAAATCCGAACCTGAAATGGGAAACCAAAAGAGAAGCTAACATCGGTTTAGAATTCAGCCTGTTGAAAAGCAAGTTGACTGGTACGATCGACTTATTTAAACGTACCACTAAAGATTTACTTGATACTTATACTTCTCCTCAACCTCCATTTGTTCAAAGTTCTATTTATACTAACGTAGGTACAATTTCTTCAAAAGGTATTGAGTTAGCATTAGGTTACGCTGCCGTTAACACCAAAGATATCAGATGGAACATTGATATAACAGCAAGTACATTAAGGAACACCCTTGATTCATATTCAAATGATGAGTATAAAATTTTATACAAAACATTTGGTGGAATCGGTGGAGCTGGTGCCCTTGGCGATGCTATCGTAACTTACGAAGGTGGCGCATTAGGTGAATTCTGGGGTAAAAAATTCGCCGGATTTACTTCTGATGGTAAATGGTTGTTCTACAATAGAAATGGCCAGGCTGTACCAAATGCACAGATCAACAATTCAAGAGATAAAAACGTTACCGACCTTCAAATGATCGGAAATGCGATCCCTAAATACTATGCGTCAATGATGCACGATTTCAGGTACAAACAATTTGATTTACGTGTTTTCTTAAGAGGTAAATTCGATTACGATATCTTAAACAGAAATGCACTTTCTTATGCAAACAAAACCTGGTCTGGCAACTTGTTAACCAGCACTTTCGATAAATACAGCCAGATCAACGATACCTATATGTATTCTGATTACTATTTAGAAAAAGGAAACTATGTTAAGCTTGATGAGGTAACTATTGGTTACAACTTCAAACTAAAAACCAAATTAATTAGAAACATGCGCGTTTATGCAACCGGACAAAATTTAGCAACCATTACTGGTTACACAGGTAGTGATCCTGATTTTATTGCCGATAACGGTACAGGACCAGGTGTAGATAACAGTGGCGCATATCCTAGTACTCGTTCTTTCTTGTTTGGATTAAATATTGGATTTTAAAGAGTAGAAAAATGAAAAATAAATCAATCATATATGGTGTGCTGGCAGGGGTACTAAGCCTAACAAGTGCTTGTACCAAGCTGGATGAAAACGCATACGATCAATTATTAACAGATAATTTTTATAATAATAAAACTGAGGTTTTATCGGCAGTTTTAAGGCCTTACACACACGCCAATGCATGGGTTACGCCGTCTGGTCAGGATGGCTGGTGGCGCTTAGCTGAGCTTTCAGGAGATCAGTTAGCATGGCCAACAAAAGGCCGTCACGGTGAAGATGGCGGTAAATGGAAAAGATTACACTACCATACCTGGACTACCGATGAAGGTGGAATTAACAACGCCTGGTCTTTAATGTTCTGGGGTATGGGATTGTGTAATGACCCGATTGAAAATATCGAAAAACGCGATATTGGCCAGATGGGACTTACTCAGGTTGAAAAAGATGCCTTTATTGCCGAATTGAAATTATTAAGAGCATTCCACTATTTAAAATTGATGGATTTGTTCGGTAATATTCCGGTGGTTACACAAGTAGGGGTGCCTGCGAAACCAGCAACAAAATCACGTCAGGAAGTATTTAATTTTATCGAATCAGAAATTAAAACGAATATCGATAAAGCGCCTAAACTTTCGCGCAGTATGCTTGGCCGTATGAGCCAGGCTGGTGGTTACGCCATGTTGGTAGAACTTTACTTAAATGCTGAAGTTTGGACAGGAACTGCCCGTTGGGATGATTGTATCGCTGCTGCAAATAAATTAATTTCAGGCGAAGCCGGTGCACAAAATACAGTAATGGCACTTGATCCGAATATCACCGATCAGTTTAAAACTACTAACGATTTATCTAAAGAAGTTATTTTCTCTATTGCCTATAATTATAGTGTAGCTAACTTCCAGCCGTCATGGCCAGGCGAATTCTATCACTTTAAACAACAGCAAATTTATGGCGGTGGTAGAAATGGTAACGATGGTATTGTGTTGATCCCAGGTGTTTTTACTACTTACGAAGATGCCGATTTAAGAAAAAGAGGCTGGCTTTTAGAAGGTCCGATGTTTCAATTCGTAGCACCAACCGAACCAGTTTTGGCTTCTGAAGAATATAACGGATCTCAACTGACTTTTGTGGATAACATCCGTAAAAATAAAACAGGCTCCCTTGTAAGTAACATGAGTGAAGGCGAAGAAAATTCTGGTGTTCGTTTTAACAAATATAAATTGGGTAACCAGTTTGCAGGCCCGGGTGGCGTGCCGGCTATTGACCCGAACTATAACAATGGCGACTGGAATATTTACCGTTTAACCATGATTTATTTTGCCAAAGCAGAGGCGATTATGCGTAAGAATGGGGGAGTAGCTACAGCAGAAGCCGTTCAGTTAATTAACGATTGTAAAAAACGTGCGTTTAGCGATGCTGATTTTGCTACACGTGCTTATACTACATCATCTTTAACATTGGATGAGCTTTTAGCAGAAAGAGGAAGAGAATTTATTTTCGAAGGAATGAGAAGAGATGATTTAATCCGTTTTGGTAAATTTGCAACGGGCACCTGGTGGGATCACACCGCATCTACTGCAACTAAAGCACTTTATCCAATTCCGCAAACGCAAAGGAATTTAAACGGAAATTTAACTCAAAACCCGGGCTACAATTAATAAATAGTTTAGGTATAGAGAACGCCGCATCATAATCTATTTATGATGCGGCTTCTTTTTTTTAAAAAATTTTGTAGCTTGTTTTTGTGTTAACATTGCGTAACCTATATGTTACGATTCGAGGCAGTAAAAAGTGTATTATTTTTTACTAATATTGATTTAGTAAAACGTTTTACTTTGTTTAGGCTTTTACCAACCAAAATCAACTTATAAACCACATCATCTTCGCTCCTTAATCAGGCCTGGCATAAGATATTTGGCAGATAAATTGGTAAAACGTTTTATCAACCGCAATGAAACCAAATATTAATTATGAGAAAACTTTCCTTACTAACACTTTGTCTGTTTTTTAATTTAATTATAAAAGCGCAAGACAAAGCCCCTGCTTATCCATTAATTACCCACGATGCCTATTTCAGCATTTGGTCTTTTGGCGATGGATTAACCAATTCGGTTACCAAACACTGGACCGGCAAAGAACAATCGCTATTGGGTATCATCAAAGTCGATGGTAAATTATACCGCTTTTTAGGTGAGGCAAGCAAAACATTTAAAACCATACTTCCACCTGCCGACGAATCGAAATATCAGGTAAGTTACAGCTTCGATAAACCACAAGCAGGCTGGGAAAGCAGTGCTTATAATGATGCTGACTGGAAAAAAGCTGAAGCACCGTTTGGCGATGATGAACGCGCAAAAACAAAATGGACCACGAATGATCTTTATTTCCGCCGCACTTTCGATCTGAGCAATGTTTCTGCCACTAAAAAATATTTAAAACTTAATCATGATGATAATGTAATCGTTTACTTAAACGGTAAGGTTATTTACAGAAAAAATGGCTGGGTTTCCGATTACGCTTATCTTCCAATTGAAAACGGGGTGCTGCAAAAAGGCAAAAATGTATTGGCCATTTATGTTAAAAATACAGCAGGCGGTCGTCATTTAGATGCCGGCATTGTTGAAGAAGAAGCCTCAGAGATTAAAACAGATGTAGCCAAACAAACCAGTGTAAGCATTCAGGCCACCAGTACACAATATACTTTTAGCTGCGGTCCGGTAAATTTAAAGGTCGATTTTACCTCGCCTCTATTGGCCAACAATATAAAACTAACTGCCCGCCCCATTAGTTACATCAGCTATGCTGTAAATGCAACCGATGGTAAAACACACCAGGTTGATGTTTATTTTAGTGCATCATCAAACATTGCAGTCAATAATCCTACCCAACCCGTTTCGGCATGGAAAAGTACCAGAAACAATCTATCTGTATTAAAAACAGGTACCGTAGCGCAACCCATATTGAAAAAACGTGGCGATGATGTGCGGATTGATTGGGGGTACCTGTATGTTGGCGTTCCTTCAAAATTTAAAGCTACTCAGTTTATCGGTACACCAAACGAAAGTCTTAAAGCATTTCTTTTGGCAAAGTATCCTGCGCAAAATCAGGTGTTAAATACCCAAAACTTAAGTCTGGGCAATGTGATTCCTTTTGGTGCCGTTTCTTCAGCTATGGTAGAGAAATATGTAATACTGGGGTATGATGATTTGAAATCGATAGAATACTTTGGCGAAAAACTGTTACCGGTTTGGCGACAAGCAGGTGGGCAGCACTTTGAAGATCAGCTTGCTGAAGCTGCTGCCCAATATCCAGCTTTAAAAGCCGAATGTGCAACATTTGATGCTAAATTATATGCCGATGCCAAAAAAGCAGGCGGTGTAGCGTATGCCGATTTATGTAAACTGGCTTACAGGCAGGCCATTGCTGCCCATAAAATTGTGTATGCACCAAATGGCGATATCCTTTTCTTATCCAAAGAAAATTTTAGTAATGGTTCAATCAACACGGTTGACGTTACCTATCCTTCAGCACCGCAATTTTTAGTCTATAACCCCGAGTTATTAAAAGGCATGCTGAACGGAATTTTCTACTATTCGGAAAGTGGTAAGTGGAAAAAACCTTTCGCTGCACACGATTTGGGCACCTATCCATTGGCTAACGGCCAAACCTATGGCGAAGATATGCCGGTAGAAGAAGCAGGTAACATGATTATTTTAACTGCTGCCATTAGCAAAGCCGAGGGCAATGCCCAATATGCCGAAAAGCACTGGGAGGTTATGTCGGTATGGACCAACTATCTATTAAGAGAAGGATTTGATCCCGCAAACCAGCTTTGTACCGATGATTTCGCCGGTCATTTGGCGCGCAACGCAAACTTATCGGTAAAGGCAATAGTAGCATTGGGTGCTTATGCGCAAATGGCGCAGCAATTGGGTAAAACCGATGTTGCCACCAAATACAGAACTGCAGCTTTACAAATGACCCAAAATTGGATGAAAATGGCCGACGATGGCGACCATTATGCCTTAACCTTTAACGATAAAAATACCTGGAGCCAGAAATATAACCTGGTTTGGGATAAATTGTTAAAACTCGATCTTTTTCCAAAAGAGGTTTACAAAAAGGAAATCGATTTCTACTTAACCAAACAAAAGGATTTTGGTTTACCGTTGGATAGCCGCAGAACTTATACTAAATCGGATTGGATTATGTGGACAGCCACTCTAGCGGATAATGATGCTGATTTTGGGAAATTTATAAACCCAGTACACCGTTTTGCAACCGAAACCGAAAGCAAGGTGCCTTTGAGCGATTGGCACGAAACCACCAATGGCAAAATGACGGGCTTTCAGGCGCGCAGCGTAGTAGGCGGCTATTTTATTAAAATGCTGGCCGATAAATGGGAGATTAAATAAAACATTTAAAACCAGCATAGTCTGCAGTGTAAGCTGTAAGTATTGCTGGTTTTTAGTATACAGCCTAAAAAGCACAAAAAATAAACACACAAGCAAACAATGAAAATTAAATTAATCGCATCCGTTCTGTTTTGCCTCTCTGCCAAGGGGTTATTGGCACAGCAAAAAGATTGGGTGCAGTACGTAAACACCCTGCAGGGAACCAACTCCAAACATGAGTTAACCCGTGGCAACACTTATCCCACAACCGCATTGCCTTTTGGTATGCACACCTGGACACCACAAACCGGCAGAAATGGCGATGGCTGGAAATATCAGTATTTTAAAGATAAAATAAGAGGTTTTCAGCAGGCACACCAATGTAGCTCATGGACCAGAGATTACGCCGTATTTTCTTTAATGCCTATGGTTGATGAGCTGGTAGTTGATGAAAACAAACGTGAAGTGAAATTTAGCCATAACAATGAAATAGCCAAACCAAACTATTATAAAGTAAAGTTCGAAAACGACATTACAACCGAAATTTCGCCTTCAGAGCGTGGAGCACATCTGCGTTTCAGTTATCCAAAAAGTAAAAGAAGTTTCCTGGTTTTGGATGGCTATAACCGGTTAAGCGGTGTACAAATCTTCCCGAAAGAAAATAAAATTACCGGTTGGGTAAATAATGGCGAAGGGTTTAAAAGAGGCTGGAAAAGCTATTTTGTAATTCAATTCGATCAGCCCATTAAATCATACGGAACCTGGGAAAACAAAAACAATACGGTTTCGGCCGATTCTACTATGGCCGAAGGCCTCGGCAAAGGTGCTTTTGTACAGTTCGAAGCCGGAGCGAAAGTGCAGGTTAAAACAGCTTCATCCTATATCAGTTTAAAACAAGCCGAACTCAATTTAAAAAGAGAACTGGGTAGCGATAAAACGCTGGAAGATACCAAAGCAAACGCTGCAGCGGTGTGGAATAAATCACTCGGTAAAATTGAGGTTGAAGGTGGTTCTAAAGCCGATATGGAAACTTTTTACTCTTGCTTTTTCAGGGCAAGTTTGTTTTCGAGAAAATTTTATGAGCTGAATGAGGCCGGAAAACCATATTATTTTAGTCCTTACGATGGTAAAGTGCACGATGGTTACATGTTTACCGATACCGGTTTTTGGGATACTTTCCGCGCACAGTTTCCTTTAAATACATTGGTTCAGCCCGAAATGCATGGCCGTTATGTACAAGCCTTGCTCGATGCCTATCAGCAATGTGGTTGGTTGCCTTCATGGTCTTTCCCGAGTGAAGCCGGAAGTATGATCGGAAATCACGCCATTTCGTTATTAACCGATGCCTGGGCAAAAGGAATCAGGACATTCGATCCTAAAAAAGCTTTAGATGCCTATTACCACGAAGCCATGAACAAAGGCCCCTGGGGGCCTGCAAACGGTAGGGATGGCGTAAAAGAATATAACGAAATGGGCTATGTGCCGTATCCAAAGTATCGGGAAGCAACTGCTAAAACCTTAGAGTATGCCTACGATGATTATTGTGCCTATCATTTAGCTAAAATGATTGGTGATAAGCACTACATGGAGGTTTTTGAGAAACCGATGTACAATTACAAAAACGTTTACGATGCTTCAACCCGTTTTATGCGCGGTAAAGATGCAAGCGGAAAATGGTCGCCAAATTTCGACCCGACAGAGTGGGGCGGACCTTTTACCGAAGGCAATGCCTGGCACTACCATTGGTCGGTTTTTCAGGATACCAAAGGCTTAATTAACCTGATGGGCGGATATCAGAATTTTACCGCTAAACTTGATTCTGTTTTTAGCGAGCCCAATAAAGTAAAAGTAGGTACCTACGGTGGCCTGATACACGAAATGACCGAAATGGTAATGGCCAATATGGGCCAGTATGCCCACGGCAATCAGCCTATACAGCACATGGTGTATCTGTACAACTATGCCAACCAACCCTGGAAATCGCAATTTTATGCCCGTGAGGTAATGCGTAAACTTTACGATGCTACCGAAAATGGTTACCCGGGAGATGAAGACCAGGGGCAAACCTCATCGTGGTATGTATTAAGTGCGCTAGGCTTTTATAGCGTAACCCCTGGTACAGGCGAATATGTATTGGGGAGCCCGGTTTTTAAAAAAACGACCATTAATTTAGAAAACGGTAAAAAATTCGTGATCGACGCACCAGCCAATGATGCGGACCATGTTTACATTAAATCGGCCACCCTTAATGGTAAAAATTTCACCAAAAACTTCATCAATCACAGCGATTTGTTGAAAGGAGGAGTGCTAAAACTAGAAATGAATGTTAAACCTTCGTTAAATAGAGGGTTATTAGCTGAAGATAAGCCATTTTCGCTTAGCAATTAGATAATGAATTTGCTACTTTTGCAAATTATTAAAAAGTACGAAGAACAATAAAGAAATATAAAAATATAGAATGGAAAAGCCTGTTGCATTAGGTGTAGATATTGGCGGCTCGCATATT
>Ga0308170_10000335_pt1 | contig 68546 bp, 45 predicted proteins | sample PhyBR2_2_FD_202136 | JGI IMG/M metagenome (GOLD analysis project Ga0308170, IMG submission 202136) | Phyllosphere microbial communities from UC Gill Tract Community Farm, Albany, California, United States - DLSLSB.R2 | ecosystem: Host-associated > Plants > Phyllosphere > Unclassified | place... | reverse complement strand
AAAATAGATCAAAAGTTTTACAAAAATTTTTACAAAAAAAAATAACAATTAGACATTGTTAAAATGCTTACAATTCTGGCTGCAAGCAGACTAAAAGCTATTTTATCATGTTTTTTGATTTAAAACGTAAATTCAATTATTGTTCACATTACTTTTTACCCATTATGCCATTTAACAATATTATTTTGCTATAAACAATATTGTCGCGCACTGGATACTTTTCTTTGGCAATGTTGCTTTGAATTATTTACTACAGTAACTTCTGTTCTCGTTAAATTACATGCTCAGAACTGTTTACTTACAATTTTCTTAATTTCTTCGTAATTGATTTTTATTTGCCATTCATATGATTTATGGGGTCAATTTTTAAGGTAACAAATGCGTGCTTTTTACAGTTTTACCTCGTAATTGCAAAAATGTATTATGAAAAACAAAAATATGTAATTTTAAAATTTATAAAATTTAGCGGAACAAAATTAAAATTGCTAGAGACCGTTCTAACTTCTGTAGCACTGAAAACTGTCCTTTCTGGACAAATTTTGATTTTTTACCGAAAAAGTCTTTTCTTTCAGAAAAGTCATTTTTAATCCCATAGATGGATGGAGAAAACAATAAAAAATCTCCGTATGAGCAGCTCATGTGGAAAAATATAAATAAAACAAAAGACAAAGTAGAGCAAAGTGCATTTGGAAGCTCTGAAAAGTTCAAATGGCCACCTTCTTGCAATGCTTCTGCTGCAGACCAAGAGCAGCTGAAAACACAAATTAAAAGCAATTGCCCGCAAGAGATGACTTCAAATAATACACCGATAAAAGTAAAGATGTATATTGGAAAGAAGTTTAGAATTTATATAAAGCCTTCAAATAAGATAGTTTGCACTGTCCTTTCCAAGCTTAAGGGTTCTGAATATGACTTAAAATCTAATTCTTGGAGTTTTGATATAGAATACACTGATCAAGTCTGTTCTGATCTTACTAAAAACAGGATAATTTTTGAAAAAATACCGGCAGGAACCCTAGCACTTGCCAGAAGATCATTTAAAGATGATAGATACAGTCTAGAGACGGGAATATATGATTTATTGATGAGTTTCCAAAAGGAAGCAGTAAACTTTGCAATAAATAGAAGTGGAAGAGTGTTGCTTGCAGATGACATGGGCCTAGGAAAAACAATACAGGCCCTTGCGATAGCAAACTATTACAAGATAGAATTCCCTTTGCTTATTATTGCACCGTCTTCTCTGTGCCATTCATGGGTCGATTCAATAAGACAGTTTCTAAATGAAGAAAGCACTTTGATACATGAGAGAAGTGATTTTGGATCAAGGATTTCAGTTATAAGCTACAATATATCAGTCAACTTCATAGACACGATTATCCTACAGAAGTATTCAGTCATCATATGTGATGAATGCCACTATTTAAAATCTATGACATCAAAGAGAACCAAGCTCATTCTTCCAGCACTGCAGAAGTCTTCTAGACTGGTAATGATTTCAGGAACACCTGCCACAAGCAGGCCATTGGAGTTGTATCCCATTATTTGTGCTCTGGACAAAACATTGTATCCTAATTTTCAGGTTTATGGAAACAGGTATTGTGATGGGAAGAAACGGGGGCTGTATTACGATTATAAGGGATGCTCCAATGCAGAGGAGTTGTCTCTAGTTATAGAAAAAGCCTTTATGATAAGAAGGACTAAAGACACAGTATTGAACGAGCTTCCTTTGAAGTTTCGAAGACAGATATTTCTTAAGTGCCCAGGCAAGAATAGGAGTTTTTCTAAGCATGCAGACTTTGTTGGAGACAATCCGGATGGACAGATAATGCAAGAGTACCGGGAGGCAGCAGGGATCAAGAAGGATCCTGTCATCAAATATTTGGGGAATGTTTTGGAGAAAAATATCAAATGCATAGTCTTTGCTCACCACAAAGAAATGCTAGATAATCTTGAGGAGTTCGCTAAGAGCGGTTCGTATTCTTACATTAGAATAGATGGAAGCACAATATCTTCCAAGAGACACGTTTTGGTCGAGTCTTTTCAGAATGACGACAGAGTGAGGCTTGCGATCTTGAGTCTTACAGCATGCTGCACAGGATTGACATTGACAGCTGCTAAAGCGGTAATATTTGCGGAACTTTATTGGAATCCAGGAACTATGCTTCAGGCGGAGGATCGAATCCACAGGATTGGCCAGAAAGATAACATAGACATCCACTATTTGGTTGCTGAGAATACCATTGATGAAATTGTATGGCCTAAGCTGCTCAAAAAGCTAAACGTGCTGGAAAGTCTAGGAATGAGTAAGAATGATTTGAAAACAATAAAAGGAACGAGGGAAAACGAAGGATTTCAGTCAGTTTTGCCTTTTAAAAAGGCATAGGCCTACCAAGTGCTTTATGCAAGCTCCAACTAAGACGCCTATCTTTTGGTTAGCTAGATGTAAAATGTATATTTTGCAGGTGCTTCTAAGGCATGCTAGAGTTATAAAGACAACTGAAGACCAATTTCTCACCAAATGCGACTGCCAAAATAATTTAGAATAACCACTTGCTTCAGAGATTAAAATTTGTGACTCGCTGATGTCTCAGCAGGTTATAAAAGGAAATTTAATAAACAGGATTTTATTTATAAAATTACGTTAGCAGTTTAATTTTGACAAGATCTTTTCACAATACAGTCACTGAAAATTATAAAAATAAAGTATTTTAATTACGAAAATGGACAGTTGGATTATTGCCAGACAAGATGCGATTGGCATACGCGTATTTGCATGCCCAGGATGCTGGCCATTGTAAAACAGCAACTAGTCAGCTGTTCAATTATAAAAATGTGAGAATATCACAAAGATCACCTGAGATATAAACATTGAGACCGTTTTTAGGATCTACCATATCGTTCACAACAGCATGGACAGATTGGTCAAATAAACTACCTAAGCAAGCATCTTCTAAATTTTCATTGGCAAGCGGAGAAATTCTTTTTATAAGATCCTTGTAGATAGAATTTCTCAAGAAGAGAGAGGCATACCTTTCGAAGATCTCTGAAGAATCGCTTTCGATAAAACACCGAGAAAACTCTTTCAAAATCATGCACAGGGGGCCATTGAGCCCATCCTCGCCAAAAAGGCTAGACATGTTGGGTCTCAAATAGAAATTTTTTTTGATGTTTGACGAAGAGACTAAGCTAAGATAAGATCTTCCAGAAAAGGCATCAAAGAAGCAGTTTCTGTAGGAAATAGAGTTGGTGCCAAGAAGATACTGGAAACAGATGAGAGAAGAATAGGAATTGATAAAGTTTCTCTTCAAGACAAAGAAGTCGTTGAAGTCAGCCATCCTTTCAAGAATTTCAAGCTTTAGCAAGTCTTTCCACTTTTCGACAGACTCGACAAAGGAATACAGCTTGGATTTTTTCTTTGAATTTTCCAAATACTCGGAAAAAAGCGAACCGCAATTACGATTCTTTTTGTAGAGCTGGAGCTTTATAAAGGAATCAATGGGATAGTCATGAGGAGAATGAACAGAATAAAAGTAATTGGATTGCTGCAAGACTGGAATGAAGCCTGCATCAAAGTGGAGCCGCTCAAGAGAGTGGCATTTTATAGTTGAATTGACAAGCTCCATAAACTGCATCAGAGGTGAATCATGCACCTGATTCTCAGATCGAGTAATCTTGCTCAGTGACCCATCCGAATTTCGTATGTAAAAAACATTTGTGCTGCATTTTGCATCGAAGGCTTCAATAAATTCCATCATTTTTACGCTGTCATATTTACTTTTTAAATTTGCAAATTCACCAGGAAGGACAGAGCCACCTTCAAAAAGAAACAACGAACTCTTCTTTACTTTAAATGAGTTTTGAATTTCGCTGTAGAAAATTCTATTAGCAGCATTTTCAACTGATTTTGAATCAGCAGATCCCAAATTACAATTCGTAATATTGTTTGATTCAAACAAACTGTCAAAGTCGTTAGAATCTCCAGTATTTTCCTGCTCAGATGCACTGTTGGCCCTAGCAATAGAAGAGTTTGCCTTGGCATCATCTGAAAAATCACATAATGAGCTTATCACGTTATGGATAATCTCTAAAGAGTTGTTAGAGGACTTCAGAAGAAGATTTTTAGACATGAGGAAATCAGGATTTCGAATTTGTGGGACAAAAAAATACAATTTCTGAGGAGAAACTGTGTCAAGACGGGTCTGATCATTTTGCAAAAGCTCAACAACATAGGGCCGACTGTCCTCAACTGAAGATTCATTTATTATCTCAATAAGCTTGGAGATATACTGATTATATGTGCTATTGATGAGATTGGAATCAGTATTGTCTTCTGTATTGTTTCGTAGGAAAGCCAGATCCTCCTTCTTATGTTCTATAATTTCATGAAGCTTCCTGCTGAGAGTATTGAACTTGTCGAATTCCTGCAGCTTACCCAATTTCTTGAAAGCTTTTGTAGACCAATAATACAGTCTAGCCTTGTCTTCGTTGCTGAATCTGGTAATGTTCAGCGAGTTGATAAGAGAAACCATCGTGTTGTAGTCTTGAATCTTGTAAAGGCATTCTAGATCCAAAAGTATTCTCTGCATGTTCTGATTTATCTCAATGAGCCCGGCAGATGAATTGATTCCGTTGAGAATGCTGCTCGACTTGTAAAAAAGCTTCTCCTTGAAAGATTTTAAAGCGTATATGCAGTTGAGCTTGCCTATCTCATTGCTTATTTTTCTTTTGTCATGCTCGGGCACTATTTCCAGGGCTTTGTTGAAAATGCAAGATCTCCATTTCACAAGCAAATTCCATTCGGAGAAAGAAGCCAAGAAAGAGGGATATCTTGACATCCATATCCTAAATCTTCCGTAGATTGAGTCACTGAGATTGTCCTTAAGAATAATTGCAGATTCCATTATCTCAGACACAATGGAAGAGTAGGTCAGAAATTTCGAAAACAAGAGTGAATTCTTAGGAATGTAGGCAAGGACAGAGAGCCCCTCAAGAATAGATTTCACCTCATCCAGGACGCTTTTATCATTTTCAATAGAATCAATCAGGCTAAAAAACCTCTGATCAATAAAGTCGATTTCAGTTGATTTCTTCAGATCAGAATTAAAAAGCTTCAGGTTGCAAAAATTATCTTCTTCAGGGATGCTGGGTTTGGAAAGAATGCCGTTGAACTTGATGCCTTCGTTCATGCACATTCTCTTTACAACTGACTCAAGGATGTTCAGGTCCTCGGCAACATAGCTTATTTGTCTTGATTCGACTTTTTTAAAGAGCTCACATATGCGACTAATAACCTCCTTGTCATTATTTACACTATTCACAATAAAATCAATGATCACTTTGGTTTCTCTCAAGCCGGCCTTTGCTCGAGCAAGACCGTAAAATAACTGGGTATCAACCATTTCATAGAATTTCAGAGAAGGAGAGAAGGGGTTGTAAAAGATATCGTTGGTCTTGAAACCTGCAGAGACGAAAGAGTAGATAAAAGGCTTTCTGATGCGCAAAGAAAAGGGTGTCGAATTGAAAATGTGAAATAGGGAATGCAATGAAGAAAAATCGAGGCATCTAAAAATGTCAGATAACAACGATTGGATGATAGACTGGATGTCAGAAGAGTAATAAAATATATCAAATTTGTAGTCATTGCTGCTGCTGGAACTAGAAGAGCCGTAGCCGGTAGATTTTTTGAATAAGAAGTCGCCAACAGAGTTGTAAATCAAGCACACAATAAAATACTCCATCTTTTCGTCCTCAATTGAACTGAAGTCGAAAAGAAATATGAATCTCAGAACATCGAAAATACCATGAGGAGCAAAAGTAAAGAGAAGATCTAGGAAGCATTTCCGCGAGATCTTATTTCTAGATATAAGCCCATCAAAGAACTCTCTCTTAAAAATGTTGATAGAAGATGGGATTGTCCGGAATAAGTGCAAAAAATTCATCTCAAATGTCTCTGAGGGGATGTTTAGCGGCTTTCTTGCCATCAGCTTCATGGATATCTCAGGCGAGATCTTCTCGAAAATGCTAGAAAGCGCCTCAAACAAGGGAGGATATGTAAATTCATTGTCAAATATGTGGTTCAGAAGAAAAACAGATATCTCGTCTGGAAACAGATTAGTCAGGCTAATAAAAGACAGAAAGAAGCGAGAGGAGTTCGGATATCTGGAGGCTACCAAACTGTCCAACAAATTGTTGATGGTAGGAAAATTCATGGCACTGATTTCCAGAGGGTTGCTGCCATCGGATGCTTTAGAAGACTCTAAAATAAGTTCAACGACAGTCATTTGATTGTCTAGGGTTGAGCCAAGATACAACTCATAAGGGATTTCAATGAACAAAATAGCTTCTCTGGGGAGAGTAATAGACAGGGTGTCAAGAAATATTTTTCTGAATTGCTCCTTGCTCAAAAAAGGTTGAATCTTGGAAAACATTCTAGGATTACACAGGATTTCTTTACAATTTGTACTCAGAGTGCTAGAGCATCCGACAGCCGAAGAGGAAACAAAGATGGCAATCCTGTGCAAATCAAACATAGACTCTTTGAAAATGGTACTGTCAAACAACAAGACATTGTTTCCTGACACAATCTCTTTTTCTATTACAACACTGTTTAAATCGACTATAAAACTGTTTTTGATCGGAGAAAGTTGTGACAGATGCAGGTTAATGTACTCAAGAAGACGGTAGTTCAGATGCCCCTTTAAAAAGAGTCTTCTGGCAAAAATAGAAAGCTCATGGAGAATCTCTCCGTTTTTTACCAACTCTTTTCTTTGCAGAAGGAAAGGGACTAAAACAAACTCGGTAGTTCTAAAACGCATTTCACTTCTCAACACAGTCAATATTGTTCCATAGAACATTTCCAGCCCGAACCTGTCAGCCAGCAGTGAAATGCATTCTAATGCATACTTCCTCTCATGGTATGACAGCTTGAATACCGCTTCAAAATATGTGGGGTCTGGTGAAAAAAGACACAGATAGTACAATGAAGCATGCCTTATAAACCAGCTGACGTTATTCTTGCACAGTTCAATCAGTTCCTTGTTGTAAATTCTCAAATCACAGAACAACTCCAGGATTGGAAGAATAGAGTTTGGCAGACTGGTAAACAAGAATGATAAACTAGACCTTTTTACTTCCAACTTCATCTTTTTTGTGGCTCTGCCGCCATAATCAATAGAATCGTGATTGTATGAGCTAGCATCAGATTTGGATGTTTTGGAGGCTTGGCCTCTAATCTTGCCTTGTCTAATATTGGGGGTTTCTTCCACTTTGTCCATCTCAACACTCGAAGCCTGCTGAACATTTTTGCTTGAAATGTTCTTGCCAGCAAAATTATCACAGGTAAAAAGATCCACAAGCTCGTCCGACTCGTCTGATTCATAAAATAGACTGTTTTCATCCTGCAGATCAGAATTCGAGCATTCATATTCAGCCACGGAGCAGTCGCTTGGAAACACATCTGACTGGTCAGCCCCCGCCTCGCACAGTGCAAACGACTTTCTCCTTCTAACATCTTCATCAAGACTGCCATCAGAGGCTGTCTTTAGCTTCAAATAAAACTCAACACAATTCGTCATAAACACATTTCCATCGATAGCATCTTCGGCCATTTCAGACATGTCCGCCTTACCGTTCTGGTCGTTTGCAACACATTGCCTGTAAAAGCATCCAATAAGCCAGTTTTTCAGCTGAACAGATTCAATCTGCTCCATTTTGTAAACAATACTTTCGGATGTTACCATAAAACTGTTGTTCATCCTATAAAGAAATTCTATGTCTTCAGCTGTAAAGGACTTAAAGTACCAATTGATTAGGCCTTCAATTTCGTATTCTGTGTCACACAGATCTCTATACACAAGAAGCACAATTTTGTTGTCGTCGAACCTGCATTTTTTTCTTTTCAGATACCTCAAGATATTATAGGCGGCTTTGGATTTCTGCTGCTGCTCTTTGAAATTGTGGGCAAACGAATGTGTGAAGGCTTGAGAAGAGTATTTTAAGTGCTCATTCAGGAAAAGTGTAAAATATTCAGAAACAACCTTGGTCATGGGGATGCACAAATCTACAAATTTATAGATGACTGGCACATGCATGTGCTCTAGACAGTAGCATAAAATATTCTCTTTTATGTGATGCTGCTGTACCAAAATTCTGTTTCTGATGGTTACAAAAAGATCCACTATTTTCTTGTTGTGTCCTATGGTGGAATTGCAAACGCTAGAACTAAAACAGAAGACATCGACCTGATCTCTAATCTCTTTCATCAATACATTGTTATGTTCATTGAGACGGTTCATAACAAAGTCAAATGAAGGCAAATCATATTCCAAGCAGTAGATCAATATCTCTAGAATAAGCATTTTAGAATCTGCATTCTGCAAGCTGTACACTTCGATGAAGTTGTTTTTCAGGGAATTCGTTATTTTGCATGAATTGAACAAATTTCTGTAAACCCGGAAAGATCCTGAGTTTTGGGCTTGAAAGTTCGGATTCTTGCTTATGTTCTCCACAAACTTTCTTTTGGCTTCTAAGCTGGAAAAGCCTTCCAGCACTGCTATACAGGGAATGTACTTCTTTGTGGGGACCAAAACATCATTGAAAATATTACTCGTGAAACTCTTTCCTGAATTGTTGAAAATATTGGAGACACTAGCCCCACTGTTGTAAGAAGCATACACATCTGTGTTTTGAAGAAATTTCAAGAAGCACACGAACTTTCTTATGCTGGAATAATCCATCTTGTCTACAGATCTGAGAATATAGTCTGAGATCTGCGGCAGGTTTGCAAACCTCTTGTGTGTAAGAACCCTCAAAAGAATGTTCTTGTCTATTTCAGGCAGGCTATCCACGTTTGCGAAAATCCCAAAGTCAAACTCTAGCTCTACAAATAGCACCTTGGCATATTCTGAATGATTCGAAGAATTTCCCATCAGCGAAACAAAGATTCTTCTTGTCCTCGACGCATAAAACGAAAGCAGGTTTTTGCATAAATTCAGGACTATGCCGTACAGTCTGCCAAAAGGGCTTTTTTTGAGTTTAAAAAGAATAGCATGGATCATGTCGCTAAATATTTTGTCGCCTTCTATAATGCAGCTGATACCTTTGTGAATGTACTTCAGGTTATTGTCAATATTTTCACTCGCACATTCTTGGCTGTCTTTATTGGTAACACAGCTGCTGTTGCAGACAATCAAGAAGCGTTCCTTAATTATTTGGTCGATAGAGCTTACTGCCCGCAAGCTTTTCAAATCTGAAGAAGAGTATACAAACTCAATCAGGTTGTAAACCAAAAGATTCATGATGTGGATTTTAACTTCTATGTTTGTGATGGCCTCGTACATAAATCTCAATATCTTCATTGACCTCGCATTTGCATAAATCATGCCATCAACCAAGGCATAAATAAACACTTCCATTTTATGCAAACTGTCGGAATGGGTAGCAACATAGGAGAGAAGAAAATCGTAAGTAGCCTGGGAGCTGTCTATTAGAAAACACAGAAAGATGTCAGAAATGGACTGAAAAACTCTTTGATGGAAGGTGTTGTTGCCAGGTGTCTCAAATGGAAATAAAGACATATGATGTCTTTCATGGTATTCTAAAAGCATATCCAAGTGCTTAACAAGAAAGTTCAGATGCATTTCTTTAGAGCTGCAGTCCACGTTGACAGCAACCAAGAATCTAGAAACAACGGGGGCATAGTGAGATTCTCTGGGATTAAAGTCGTACAAGAACTCAAATCCAGATGCTGTTTTTATAACTGATCTGAGAAGCTGGTCTACTTGAAACTTTACTGTAATCTTATTTTCATCACTCAAAAGCTCGCTCCCGTCGACAGTATTCATGAGAAGATCTTCAATCTCCAAATTCAAATTTTCAATATCATCTGACAACATCTTATCGTCATTAATGCAGGGTCTCTCCAAGTCAGTTTTTTTTGTGATATCGCCCGTTAATTCAATCTCCCTGAAAGACTGCATTTTAAAAAATTGGAAGCTTTTCAAATCCAGGGATTTCCTATGCTTATGGCTAATCCTTGCCAGCACATTCACACCTTTGATCCCAAAGTCCCTGAGCATCTGAAGAATGATTAGAAGCAGCTCGTCCATAAGCCCCTCTTCGTTATCGAACTCAATGATATATTCTATGTATTTAATGACTATGTCCCGCAGCTTTTTGGTGGACTTCAGGCCAGCAACCATCGGGTTGATCAAGCACATGTATTTTGTTATGAGCAGATTCAAGCTTATTGGGCTGTCAAACAGACATTCTAGATAAAACGGATCAAAATAGAGATTGTAAAGGTTGTAAAGCTCGTTGACCGTTTTTTCGAAGTTATTGTAGATAAAATACAGGCCGGTATACGCAATTTCACAGCTTTTTACATCCAAAAACATATTGTCAATGAGACTGATCATCTGCTTGATAGAGATGTTAATCTCGCAGCTTTCATCGTAGGAACAAAGATTGGCCTCATCAGCATGAGTCTCCTGAAAGCGCAGGATGCAATCAAAAATTACCGACAAATATTCAGAAAACTCATTTTTAGCATATTTCTTGTCCATTTTGAAGTAGCCGTAGGCAACAGGAAGAACTCTTTGATAAAAATTAAAGCTTTTGTAGCATGAGCTCATAAAGTCCTCGTGGATAATCATGTTTGCAGCCTTGATGAATATGAAATTTATTTCAGGAGTTGCTAGCAAAGGGCTCCAAGCATAGCTCTTGTCAAAATACCTCAAAATAATGTCATCAGCAGCTAACACAGCTATTCTTTCCAGATCGTCCACGGGCAGCTCGTTGAAGGACACAAAATGGTCTTTTAAATTCATTTCTCTAGTCAGTGGAAACATAAGCAACTTCGACAAAATGTAGGCATCATCCTGCTCGATGGGGGCAAGTTTTGTGCCAACCATGGCTTTGATTATGATTTTAATATAGTCTAGAAAAGATTCATACAGCACTGACACTGCCTCTTTTTTCGCATCTGCACTTTCCCTCCTGCTGATCCCAGATAATTCAGACGAACAAAAGGTGGATTTTATAGGAGCAGAATATTCAGATTCGCAGTGCAGCAAATTGTATATTTTATAGGCATTTTTTATTTGCTTCTGAACCAGCAGTTTCATCTCCATCAGATCCATCGGATAATTTAAAAGAAGCGAAGTGTTTAAAACAAATGCCTTGCTGCAGGCATGCAGCAGCTTCACATTTCTATTCAGGGGAAGCATCTCTTTAATTCTAAGATCAAATTCATTAAAGCATATGCTGGACATTCCCCGGCTGAAAATAATGAGGATTTCCGAAAGAAATTCTATGGTGTAAATTCTTGTCGCTATAGAGTCTGCGGCTGCAGAGCTGTTATCGACAAGACGGTACGTGCTTTTCATAAGATACCTCTCCAAGTTGTAGAATATTTCTTTCCTCGACTGGATACAAGAAGCTATAGTCGCCAATGCAGAATTCATAAGAGAGTAGCAATCAAACGGGACTGTATTGTATAGGGTGAAACATAGGTCAGGAATGAACGATGTGAAGAATATAGGAATATCGCTACCTATGCCTTTCTGTGTCTCAACATCAGCGAAGACATTTACAAAGTCTAGCAGTTTGATCGTCATGGAACAAAACTCGCAGATGATTTTCTTGTTCTGCAAGTACTTCTCGAGATAGCTTTGCATGAAATACTTCTTTAATGTCTCCGCTATCGATATAAATATCTCTTCATAAGCGCCCTTGTTGAGCTTATACTTCACCTGGAACTCTTTTAAATAGTTCAGTGCTTCTGCAGCTGTAAAAAACCCAAGTTCACAAAGGGTGTTGTCTGGATTCTCAAACGACGGCAGCTCTTTTTTAAAGAAGGAATTTATCATACCCAAGTGGATCCTTATTTCCTCATTGACGTGTGTTACAGCCACGTTGTTCTCACCTGAGCTTTCATCGAAATAAAGATAGTTTTTGGACTCAAGCAGGGGAAACAGTATTTTTAAGGTCAAGTACCTGTTAAATATATTGTCATTTTGTAGCAGATCGTATGCTATCGACAAAATCGCGCGAGCATCGTAATTTTCGTATCTGAACTTAGATAAAAGTCTTATGAGAAACACTCTTAGCTCGTTGGTCTGTCCGAAAGTATGAGCAGAATCAGGCGGGACTTCTTTGAAGAATTTCTGGGCAAAAGGTACCAGTGCATCTAAGAATTCAGAGGGCTGGGACAACACCTCGAGGAATGCGGGGGTTGTGCTGAAGATCCTCAGCTGTTCGATCTTGTCGACAATCGGAATGTTGCTAGTTAGCATTGTTGTTATTGTTGTCATGGGCTGAAAATTTTATTCAAATTTGTAAAGGAATGACAAGGATGCAAACACTTGCAAAAGAGACTACACTAAGACGAATGCAATTCTATGACCGAAGTCATAGACTTTGCATCCTTATAATTGATGAAGCCACAAAGAGCAGTTGAAAGGTTACATTTCAGACTTTCAGCTCAAGGTTAAAATCAATCTTCACTCAAAGCAAGGATCAAAAAGTTTTGTTTAAATTTGATTTTAATATTTACTTTATTGCACAGATATTTCTGATTCTGAAGCTTCTAAAGTATGATGTGCTCCAAAATCAAAAAGAAAGTGAAGATCAAAGCTAAGCCGATATCTCCCAAAGCCTGGGTTGCTGCCATTTGGAATCCAACAAACCCTAAAACTGGACACATTGGCTGTACAAGTTTTCTTTGAAACCCCAAAAGGCAATATTAAACCAATGTCAGAGATTTTGATGTGATGGCTGGCAGTAGCACATTCTTTCTGAACAATCTTTATTTATGACATACTATCTTAGTAGCGATCCACCATGGATCAAGCTCCAACCAGTTTTTCCTTCTAATTATTTTTCAAAATTTCGTACGGCCAAAATGTACTTTTGCCCAATATGCAGCAACTTATTGGTTACTGAACAAACGCAGTCTATACAACTCACATGCACAACATGCCCGTATATTTACAGGCTGAACACTATTTTGACACATACAGAAGTTCTTAAAACTAAGACTATTGACAAAATACTTGGAAACGAAGATGAGTTGAAATATGCTAACAAGTGCCAGGAGAAGTGTCCAAAGTGCTCATGCAAAGAAACACTATTTTTAGAGATACAAACGAGGTCTGCAGACGAACCTTCTACAATATTCTACCAGTGCACAAGATGCAAGTTCAATTGGAAGGAATAGGCTCTGTCGACCTAATCTACTTGAATATTAAAACACAACTTAAATATTCTGTTTTGTTATAATACGCTACATACTCATTCTTGGCACTAACTTGCTATCTCTGAACTCTAAATAAACGAGAAAGTTTTGTGAGGCCGAGTGTAAGTACAGGAATAAATGCTTGCCAGGCCCCGTCTTCAGCATCATGGCCGAGTGGTCTAAGGCGTTCGACTCAAGATCGAATACTCAGTGAGTGCGCGGGTTCGAATCCTGCTGATGCTATTTTTGCCAAAAACGAGAAATAGCCTTTGGTCTTGAAAAAGAGCAACTTTCTGGGCCGCAGCTTGCGATTTTCGCCAAAAACCAGTGCTTAGTATCAGATTAACGTTCATCAATTTTGCAGATAACATGAAATACAAAAGTCATCTCTGTTTAACAAAAACCCTGAACTACTCAAATGAGTTACTTCTTTTAAAACGTAAGGTAACCAGATTGCCAATGTATAATTTTATTTATTTTATGAAAACTTACTATTTATGCAACAGATGAACTTCTTAAACTCAACCAGATCACCTCTGGTCCTGAGAATTGTAATTATGCTCATATTTCCAGAATCTTGAATTATCACCTCACCTGTAAGCGCATTTCTCCTTGTGTCAATCGTTGAAAAGCATATCTTTGCCTTATCACAGGGAATGTTTTCCCTTACAGAGTGCAAGACTCCAAGATCAGCCAAGATGAACTTGACGCTAGACAAAGCCACCTCAACGCCCCCTTCAAGATAAAGCCTGTGAATCACAGGAAGGTTGGGCAAATACACAGGCTGTGAAAAGTTCTTTATGTTTCTATCTCCATTGAAAATTTCTGGCTGGGTGTAGTGCAAATCCCCAGTTCTCTCTTCTTTTCCGCTTAAATAATCACTGTTTGTGCAGTTGTTTTCCGAATCAGTACAGCTAGACTGCTGGATCACCCACGGATGTTTCAGCATCTCACTGACTGTTATGCGGTTCTTCTCACTTTTGAAGATTTTCTCAATCAATTTCAAGGTTTGGTCTCTGATCAGATTAAATGGATCGTAGAAGTGATACTTTATTTGTTTATAGGCCTTGTATTTCTCATCATCGAGGCTCGCGATACTCCAAGGATACTTACCAGTCAATGCGTTCATAAGGGTGACGCCCAGAGACCACACATCAGCCGCTCCGCCGTCATAGTCCCCCCTGAGGACTTCGGGTGACATAAACTGATACGTGCCTGACAAGCTCTTTAGCCTTCTGTACCCCTTGTAGAGAAACAATGTACTCTGGCCAAAATCTGACAATTTAATGTTTCCGTCCCTGGCAACGAGAATGTTGTCCGGCTTAATGTCTCTGTGGCATATCCCCTTGGAATGCAAATATTTAACGGCATCCAGAAGCTGCACAAATATCATGTGTACTGTGCAAGAATTCAGTCCCAAGTCTGGAACTATGAGTTTCCTCAGATTGAACTCCGCATATTCCATTATAAGACAATAAGAGCATTGATCTTCGAAGTCTGCCACATATTGTATGATAAATTTGTGGGATATCGATTTGTGGATGGATATCTCTTTCAAGGCTTGATTAGCAGAACCTGGTGTTTTCTTTAAAACCTTTGAGATCCTTATCTTCCCATTGTATGTGATTTTTTTGATTCTAGCAGTGTCCGTTTCGAAAGGCGTTGTGTCCATGGACTACAAAAATTTTACCAAGCTCTTTCGAATCTGCAAAAATCGAAGAAGTGGGGATTAATAATACTTTAACCCTAAAGAAAGATTATCTGTAGCAGTTTGAAAATGAACAAATCATATGCTCTTAAGAACATGTTTTGGCAATGCGGTTAGTAGACTAGTTTATGTGTCCTATTTATGATTCAGCCCAACGTCTTGCAATAATCACTCTCACATTGATGCTTTTATATTATAGAATATAAGTAATCATCAGCCTTTTTAACTTAATCATCACATTGCAACTACTTTTGACAGCAGATAACCAGTCATTTGTGCCAACTTCATTCAATGACAGAATTGATGTTGTAAATTAAATTACAAGACAAATAAGATCGGTGCTGTCAGCACAACACCATTTGATTAGAAATAAACCCAGTTGTTGCACAGCTTCCCACAGACCGCTTGTCATTCAGCAATTACAATAATGGCAAATAAAAGAGAAAAGTATAATTTATTCTAATTATTTTTGTTTAATAAACTATTTTAAGCTTATGCTCTGATGCAATTATTGGCATTTAATTAAAAGTTGCTATCTAAATTACTTTTTAAATCGATGATAACCTCTGGCATGCCCTCATATGGTTTTTTCCCAGATCACAAAAGTGCAGGACACAGAAAACTTTTAATATTTGTTTTATTTATATAAACTTCAAAAGAGATGCCCATGAATTTGAAAATTGCAAGCAAAAATATAGAATCCCTGGTTTTTACCTACAAGAGGATTAAAAAAAAACTGAGGATTCTCTATGCAATTTTATTTTGCATATTTTTTACACTTTTTGTTATAAAATTTTTCTCCAAGAAAGGGGAAATAATAGATATGAAAGTCTTGGACTATATAAATAGAGAAGTTGATAGATGCTTGACGTATAAAACAAAAGAGCAGCAGAACGAGGAGTTCAAGAAGCTCAAGTCCAAGTTTCCCATTGAGCCAATACGGATCTCAGCAACAACAGCTGTTTTTAAGCACACAAGCTCCACGCAGTCTGTAATCCTCAAACGGGTGATTCATTCCCCATCCAACAACTTGAACGAGGACTGCATGTCGTTATCATTGCAGTCCCCGTATATCTGCAAGACACTCAAGGCTTTCAGAACAAACCGCATTTTGCCTGATGGAACGACACAAGTGCTTATTTGGATTATTTCCGAGTTTCTGGATGTCAAAATATCTCAGCGCGCTGTTGCTGGGAACGAAAACAAAATACGTGCGATAATCCACGATGCTCTTTTGGGTCTCAAATATTTGCACTCACAGAATGTGGCCCATCTTGATCTTAAAATAGCGAATATCATGGGAAAAACGACACCAGCCGGTGTTATTTATAAATTAATTGATTTTGGATATTCCCAGAAGATGCCAGACAGCGGGTTTCTTATCATTGAGAAGAAAAACTACGGAACGTACCCGTACAAGCCTGCCGAGGTGGTTTTTAAGAACGAGCACGGGTTGAAGAGCGACATATGGTCTCTTGGTGCCATTTGCTGGTTCTTGTCTCTTCAGTATACGCCTTTCTATTTTGATTCTTACGAGAAGGACATAGCCAGCTATAGAAAATTCCTGAAGCCCAAAACTGACAGCCTTAAGGACCTTAAAAACCATAGATTTATTTTCAACGAAAACACGAGCATCGCTTTGAAGCACTTTATAAAGCTCACAATGCAGATTGAGCCCAAGAAGAGGCCCACTGCTGTGGAGCTGCTCAAGCATCCTTTTATTTCTGGGGAAGACCTAGATTTGTCTTATGACAGTGGAGATGATATAATTGAGGAAGATTCAGGCTACGGTTCCAGTTAAAAATGTTGTTGCTAATTATAAAGTAAATTTCTGAAGGATTGTAATTTTTGTATTGACGAGGCAATAGAAACAATGTTTTTACAGGCCTAGCAAAGGTCGCTATTTAAATGATTAGTCATCCTTATTTTCTTGTGTATTGTCGAATTTTTCAAACTCATGATTAAAATTTTATAAAAAATACCTAATATTTGTTGCATTATTGCAAGAATTTATTTACTGATGCAAGGTTGCAAAGACAGTGTTTGGCAAGCTTTGTGATTAGATTTGATCCTTGTACAGTCACAGAGAGTTTTGAATAAACAATAGTGCTATTTATTGAAAACTGGCTAACATTGGCTGTTATTAGACGTATAAAAATACTTCTTTTTGCACTTGATACATTCAATCATCAGAGATTCGCCGTCAAACCTGGCGGTGGCATTTACTTTGGGAATGAATGATCTACAACACTTGCAGCAGAAGAATAGGCTTTTTGAATTAGCAGTGTTTCTAATCTTTGAGTTAATGAATTCCTCGCCTCCTCTGCTGGTATAAAAGCGCAGCAGCTTGTACAAATAGGACATCTTCGGACTGACCATTGGAAGGGGACATTAAAAAACAGAAATAAGATTCAACAATATTGTCTAAAGAATCCTTCGGCAATTGCATTCATTGTGCCCATGCGAATACAGCCTAGCAATGTCCCATTCCAATTCCTTTCTCTTAAAATTTTTAGAAAATCTGCTAAAAATTTTCCCCATTAAAATGACAACAGCTGACGTAGTAGAGAATGCATCTCCGGCAGAAGCAGCAGAGAATGTGCACACAGCCGAGCCAGCCATAGAGCAGCCACTAAACATGGGAATTTGCTTTATCTTTACAACCAAGAACTGCACCATAATTCAAGTTACTGACATCACTGGTAGGGAAACCTACGCCAAAGTTAGTGGTGGAATGAAGGTGAAGTCCAAGAAGGATGAGGGGTCTTCTTATGCTGGTATTCAGGCAGCCCAGCATGCGGCAGAGAAAGCCATGAAGTGTGGCATCAATGCTTGCCATATAAAGATAAGAGGCAGAGGAGGTATCAAGAGGAGAAATCTTGGTTCTGGTGCCCAGGCAGCCCTGCGAGCCTTTATTTCCTCTGGAATTAAGGTTGGCAGAATTGAGTGTGTGACTCCAATTCCAACTGATTCTTGTAGGAGAAAGGGAGGCCACAGAGGTCGCAGAGTCTAAAATTGAATTAATTTTATATTTTTTTTTGTCTTTTATGAGGTTTTTGCAATTTTAAATCAAAATTGAGAAAATAAGCAAATTTTAGGTATGTTTGCAATCAGAATAAGATAATTTGTTTCTTAACGGTTAGGCTCTCATCTCAAAATAACCACTAAAATTACCCTTTTAAATGATTAAGGCTACAAAATTCCACCTCTTAATAACTGACTGTAACACATAATTGTAATTAATTGGTATTTATTAATACTAATATATCACTCTGACTAAGTTTATTCGACAAGGACAATTTATGAGCTCAAAAAGCCCTGCTACCGATCAAAACAAAAGATTCAACAAGGTCAAGCTTTATTTAATAGGAATACTGTATCAGAAAAGTCATTGCCTTTTTCCGTACGCTTCGTGACAACAACATCATTTGCAAGGAATAATCCATTTTCAGTATCAACCCACCACACATAATGGCCCAATCCAATTTCTTTTCCCTTGTGAGCAATACATCCTCTCACTTTTAGCCTATAGTCGTGACAATCCATCAGTGTGCCTAGATCTACCGCAGAAGCCTCAATGGGATCTTCAATTTTTATACTTTTTTTGTCTTCTATTTTGTATCTCATCACAGCTACCACAAGGAAGTCTGGAACCTTAGAAATACGCGAGACATGAGTCAGGATGCCTTTACATGCGCAATTGGAATGTTTAGGTCTTAGATACTCCTTGATGCTCTCATCTAGGCTCTTGCTGACCGGAACGTATAGCATATTGTAAGTGTCGATGCAATTGTTTTTAACGTCGCAACTATCGCATGCCACCTCACTCTCAATCTCAATCTGGAACAGCTCAGACACATTCGGAATCAATCCACATTTTTCATATGTTTCAAGCTGGCCAAAAATAAATTGCAGGAACTCTGAGCAGTCCTCCTGTTTGCCTTTTGTAAAAACCTGCTGGCTATAAATTGTTTTCAACAGCCCAGTTACTCGAATTGATCCATTCTTCCCGCTTTTCAGGCGGTTAAAAACTTTGATCAGCTGGCACAACAGGCATTTGGATGGTTGACTCTCACACAAGAGGACATGCTCACTGAAATCTACATCCTTAAGAATCTCGCTAAGAAGATGAAGGGATGAGCTCACATAACATGTTTGTCCTTCATTCACTATTCCGGGTATACTTGAGGGATCACTTTTTGTCCGCTCAGATTCGTCCTCGATCAGATCATTGAAGCTTTTATGTCTTGGATTTACGTACTTCATGTTTAACTTGTGCGGGTTCTGAACAAAGTCCTGGCAGATGTAACAGAATGTTTCCGGGCTGTCTTCTTTCCCAATGCTGCTGATCAGCACAGACTGTCCGTGGATCTGCTTGATTGATTCTAAGTCAAGCTGCACGCATCCTTCTTGAAACTCCAATGCGCTCTTCTCGTAGTGCTCCAAAGCATGGCCATTCCCCTTAATCATAGGCTGGACCCTGCCGCAGCCGATAAAGCCACATTCCATGCAAATCCAAAGGTTTTCAGTCAGATCGCACTTTGCACACTTGACATTCTCTCCATCTATCATTGCGTCTGTGTTATTGGATGAATATATATGCACACACTCCTTTGATGAGCTGTTTGTTAGCATTCCATTCTTGACCTTTATATTTATTCTTTCATTCAAAGATTTCAGGTCTTTCTCGCTCATCTCTTGAATGTTCTGCACCTTCACCCAGTCATTGCCCTTCCTTTTCTCATTGAGAGCTTTTATAGAGTAGAGTAGCCCACAGTTGAATTTCGAACAGTGCATTTCTGCATGCTCACTGCATAGAGAATCTTTGCAGAAGCACACAGAAATCCCATCCGAGACGTCTTTATAGCAATAGGAACAGGTGTCGCTGAAATTGGACAAGTCTAGCATTGGGGCATAATAATGCGGCCCAAGTTTAACAATGCCATGATTTAATATTTGTTTAATATTTAAAAAACATTTAAATTGCAACATAAGCCTTCTTTTTTATAGTTAGAGGCACAATCTGCTCCAATGCTTTGTGAAAGGGCTGAACAAATGGAAAAAGAGAACATTTATTTTGTGTTAAAAAATAGTCTTTTTTCTAATTTGGCCCCCTGAAAAACCCCTCTAAACCTTTTTTACATTTCTTGCTCGAATTGCTTCCCATCATATTTTTAACAGTCTTCCAACTGTGTCTCACAATCTCTGGAAACCCCTTAAAATCTGACTTGTTGTCGTTGAGCCATTTTTTGGTGACAGGATCTGCTGGATACCCACTTCCACAGTCGTATTTCTCAACTTCCATGTCTCTCACCACCTTTGCTACGATGCTTGCCCCACTGACAACCTGATATTTCGAGTCAGCCTTGTTCTCAATCACAAATCTTAGAGTGAAGCTTTTTTTTAAATACTCTTCGTACTTCTTGTTGTCGCCTAGTCCATCTATATAAACAGTAACTATGTTTTTACATTTGGATTGAGCTTCTTTGAGCAGTCTTACGACAGCATCTTTTGCAATCTCGTTAAGGTTTTTACTTTTGGCCTCCATGTGGGATGTGATGTAAGCCGGATGTATTTTGCAATATCCAAAGCCGACTATTCCCTCCTTCGAGCCGCTTTTTTTTATTTTCTCATAGAAGCTTGCTCTCTGCTTGGGCGTCAGCAGCTTTGAGTCTTTGTAATTCGTAACTGCTTTCAAATGAGAAACATACATTCCATATACCATGGGGCCGATAGCAGGGCCTCTTCCTGCTTCGTCGATTCCAATAATCACTGGCATATCTGTATGTTCTATATTGACAGAAAGCTGATTTAATTGTTCAAGAGCCTCCATTTGAGGGCAAATTATTATTCCTCAAAAGCCAACAAAATGTCTGGCTGATGCTTCTTGTTTTCTTCCAATTTACCTGAATTTTGAACTGATGAATTAAACAGTATAAAATGAACTTAGAATGTTGTTGTTACTGAGAATAACTGTATGACTGGCAGCACTTTAACAATGCATGCCATCGATAGATTACAGAAAGACTTGCTCTCACTGTCCAATCATTGCAATTTTCTCTAAATTTTGTCAAAATAGCTTTACTTTACAAAAACACGACTTTAAAGCATTTAATCTTCAGGTCTGAGAATATTGTCAAGTCTCGAAAACAAGTTTGTCTGATTATTAAATATCTGGAAGCATATCGACGGATGCAAAATACCATGGAAACCGAGGCTATTTCCCAATCCAGCTTTTATGACAGCCTTCTTATTTGGTAGCTCGGCTATTACAGAATCGTACTTGTAGACCTGTGCTTTCTCATAGATGTTAAAGGGCGAGAGAAGATACCTAAACAGGATTGTGCTCAAAAACTCTTCCATGATCAAATGGGCACAGACATGGTTAATTTCTGTACTACAGAGAGACTTTAGAAGCAATTTATCGGCAAAGAACACATAGCCGGCAAATATTAAATTTTTTACAAAAGGGGCAACTAAATAATATCTGTGATTGGCACTCTTATGCAGATTAAAGCAGAGAACATACTCAATAGCATGCTCGTGAAGAATATCCAATGGCATGCTGCTATGCTGATGTCCTGAGATCAGAGAAGCATGCTCACCATGACCTCCTGCATTCATTGCAGACGAGTCGAAAACAATGTAATTGGAAACAAAGTCTGAGTATTGGAGAAATCCGTTGCCATTGAATCGTGCTGTTGTTGAGAATAGCTGCGTGTTTAAAGAGTCAAAATTAGTATTCAGCGGCTCCAATTTGTAGAAAACCGACAAGTAGTACAAATAGCAAATAGGAAAAAGCACCGTTGCAGCAGCATGCATAACGCCTACAAGAACTGTCGAAAGACTATGAAACCTCTTTTCCATGTATATCTTAAATCGAACTTCTATGGGAGAAACCAATATTATTACAATGGGAATCCATAATCGATTTAAAACAGTGCCAGGCCTGATAAAAGAATCGTAAAGCCATTTTGATTCAAGCGACCTCAAAAATATACATTGAAGCTGCAAGAGAAACATTTCTGGCTGTGAAACTCCCATGAACGACGGTGTAAACTTCTGAAAATGCTTCAACAAATTGAACAAATTACTTCGTATTTTAACGTTGAGAGTCAGAAGCAAGAACAAGAGACAAACAGCGTAGAGAATCTGCTCTGTTATTAGATGGTTTAACCCATGAGAAACTTCATGCTTGATGTTGAGGATTATCTCGGAGCTAATAAGAGGAATTAGGTTTTTGTAATCTTTAATGAGACTATCGAGACGAAACCCCAGTCCAAGCTGGTACAATAGTTCCCAAACTATGTCTACTAACGGGACTGTGCATGCTACAAGCAATAAGCTTTTGTTTTTCATAAAGGGGTTAAAAAATTTGCAAAAAATTTTGTGTTTACATTTTTCAAAGAAAAGCAAGAAATTTTCAATTGAAAGCACAAAAACCAATGCTTATCAAAACCAGAGCTGCATGTTCTCAGCAGTGTTGCTACACATTGTGTCTTTTTTCTTTTTTTTCGAATAAATTTTGAGACGACAAGAAATTCTGGAGAGCAGCAAATGTTCGTTACAGGGCATTTTTAGAATAAATTTGTCGTTCCAAGCTTGTTATTAGCATTGAGCAAGTTAAAAGATTTTCATATTAACTCAACTTTGTATTTTTATTATTCAAGCTTTTTGTTAGTTGACAACTTTCGAAAAAACAGAAATTCCGAGAGCTTTTAGACATGAAATGCACTTCCAATTCAGTCATGAATGAGGTTTCACTTTAAAACTGTGCATTTGCTAGGATTAAGTCTAAGATTGTTTTTTTTGCAATTTTATCTAAATTTTTTTAATTTGCCCCTCACGATGAAGTTCTTTGAGGCAAGGCTTCAGAAGGACATTGAGAATCTTTCTATTCCATTAAAATACAAGCTCGTAGACAGATCTTTTTTATTTGATCTCAAAATAGACACAGAAATTTACAAGGGATTATACAAGTTTAAAATTGAATTTCCAGAAGAGTATCCGTTTAAAAGCCCCAAGCTCTTTTGTATGACAGATGTGTTCCATCCTAACATAGACAATGATGGAAATGTTTGCTTAAAGGTTCTCAGAGAAGGATGGAGGCCTTGCTTTGATATAAACAGCATAGTAGTTAGTTTAATATGTGCTTTTAGTTATCTCAGCGGAGAGGATGCACTTAATGTCGAGGCTGGCGATCTTTTCGAGCAAGACTATGACAAATTCAAGAAAAAGGCCAGTTCTGCCAGACAACAGACATTTTTATAAGGCTTTTTAATGCTAAAGCATAGCTTGTTTTAGTTATAAAATCTGGGAATTAAGCTGTTTATCTGTCAATGCAATTACTTTTTATTGAATTTTTGGCAAAACAGGCATAAAACATATTTCTTTTTTTCTGCAAATCAGTCCAATAGAAAACAAAATGGCTGTATGATTGTGTTACTTTTCTATTCAAAGGGCTCTTCTGATTTAATCACTTGCTTGGCATGTGTTCTTTTTTCAACTGAACTATTGTAAATTTTCCCTTTTCTATGACTTTACCGATGGATGCAGCATCTACAGAATCATCACAGGCACAAATCCCATTTAGGTGAGAATAAGCAACGCTGTCTCCTACTTTTATCTTCAGAAGAGTTCTAAGAGGGCCTTTGTCAATTTTTTTATATTCTGTGATTCTATCTTTTAGAGACATTTCAATAAGGGATTGCAACTCATAAATCTTTTATAACGAATGAGATAGTTCAAGTTAATGTAAAAAAGGAACAAAATAGGCTGCAGCTGTGTAGAAGTAGCAAATTTTAGACTAGGAGAGCATGCCCTCATATATAAGACATTAAAGTAAATACCTTTATAATCAATGTAATTATTGCTATTCAAAATTAGCTTCTGGCTCAATCTTTAAAATAAAAAATTTATTTTATTCCAGTATGGGACTAAAAAGTTCTGAGAATCGTTCAGAGTCAAATTCATTGGAAGGCAAGAAGGCAGCAGATATGTTTAGAATAGAGCATAGCACCTCTAATTTGTTAACATTCTATAGAACACCCACTGAATATACCTCTAGAGTTCTCAATCCCTCAATAGCAGTGATAAAAGAGCAGCCGTTTTTAATGGTTCCCAGCATTCATTCCTATTCCATTTTTAACTTACAGGATCTTACTTTGAGGTTTTTAAGCTGCAACTTTGACAGGATTGACTGCATTCTCCAATCAAATGTGTTTGTCTATGTCTTATCAAGAGGCACCATTTACAAGACTTACAGGGGGGAAGTGTTCTCAAAGTACGAAGTCAATAGCTTGATAGACAGCAACAGTGATACTGAAATGCTGAAGTTTGGGACTTACTTTTTAGTCAAGCAAGGAAATAGAATATTAGTCTACGAGACTGCAGACAATGCAGCACCAGGCGATTTGCTGGACCAGGCTGGGACAGAAGAACAAGATGTAAAAGAGGATGGTGCTTTTATAAAGATTTTGTATACGTTGGAGTATTCTAGCCCAATAAGCAAAATTTTTCATCCAAAGGCATATCTGAACAAAATTTTAATTATTTTTGATGATGGAACAGCAGAATTGTACAATCTAAACTCTGAAAAGACGATATTTAAATTCAATTTTGGGTTTCAGGTAACAGCAATCCAGCAAACCTCGATTGTGGATGTAATTGGGCTGGGACAGGCAGACGGAATGATAACCTTTTTCAACATCAAGAAGAACAAATCCTTGTTTACCATCCCAAAATTCAAGGGAAGTCACATACGAGAACTAGATTTTTCTGCTGATCACATGCTAGTAGTGAGAGAGAAGAAGCCTGATTTCCCTGCAACCGAATCTGGCAGTATGCCAGTGTCACAAAACACGAATGATGAGGAAAATACTGAAATTAGCTTATTTGATCTGAAAACTAAAAAAGAAATATTTAAGAGGAAGAAAGTTAGCTCAGGCGCCTTCATCAATGATAGTATGTTTCTAGTACTAACACGAAGTTCAATAGAAATTGTAACTTTGGATGATTTTAAGGTATTAAAATCCAGGCAGATTCTTAATTCCGGGATCAGATCAATCAGCAAATATTCGGAGACAGAGTTGATCCTAGAAAATGAATTGAAAGTCTTCAAGATGAATATTTACAGAGACGAAGCAAATTGCTTTCTGAAAGTACCACACAGGACAAGCAATATATCAGTAGAAGAAAATATTGTTGCATACGGCCAGGGAAGGCTTTCTTACATTGACAAAAATGGAAAATTCTGCAAAGTTTTAGACTTGCAGTGTAATTTTATAAGGACATTCAAAGACTTCTGTCTCATTGGCAAAAAGTCTAAAGTGGTGATAATCAATTTGAAATCTAAGAGAGTGGTTCTGGCCATGAACAGTGAAAATGTTCTGGGCGGGGATTTGGATTGTGATTCGTTTACTTTGCTGACACCATCTGGAATTTATACGTATGACTATTCCACTGCTCTCGTTTCCAGCTATGAGTTTACCAGCAGTTTAGATGAGAATGGCGAAAATAAAGCAACCACACCAGAAGAATATAAGGACATTAGGCTGATCGGAAATCTGTATTTTTTACAGTTAGAAAAGAAGATCCAAATTATTTCTCATGGAACGTGCAGAGAATTTCCTGGTTCCAGGTATTCCCTAGACCTGAGTGTCAGGATCATGGCCACAGTGCTGGGACCGGAGATTTTTATATTTGACATTGCCTCTGGAAATATTATTGATCGCATCAGAGCCAACAAGTCGTTTATTGATGTCTGCATTATGGATAATTTTAAGTTCCTTGTATTGCTAGATGATGAAAGCAATCTGCACATATTGTCGAATGCATCCTACTTCAACGCCATTCACAATTTCTATGCCACCGTTAAGAATGACAGGAAGCTATTCCAGCCCATAAATGTTACTAAAAAGTCTAGCAATCTCTACAAGGACATTCTTATTTATAAAGAAAATTCTGATTCTAAATTGGACCCAGATTTACTTTTGAAAAGCCTGAGCAAGCCACAAATCACTGAGCTTGTTCAGATAGTCAAGAAGAATCTAGAGACAGACTTTTACAATACTCAGCCTATTCTCAACAAAATTTTAAAGTACAAAATCAAGTATGTTGATCAGTCTGATCTAAAACTTTTATTGGAAATAATGTCTGGGAAACTGAAGGAATACGAAGATAAAGTCTTGAAAACATTGGGATATCTCAGAATAAGCAATCATAAATCAATATAAATGGAATGATTAAATATTTGAGGCCAGAAGAGGTATTTTTGCAGTCTTTTATAAGTCTTTTACGGGCATTTGGTGCCTCAAATGCTAATATTCTATTTTTAAAACGTAAGTATTGGCTATCAAAACTATTTTCAAACATTTTAGTTTTATCGCAGAAGCAGATCTGTGGTAAATAAAAGAATCTGCTTTACTTCTTCAAAAATTTGTATTCTAGCAGCTCCTCTGGCTTGGCTCGCCCCTTGGAATCATAAATCAGACATGCCTTTATACTTTCTATGGCATCAATGTCTCCCTCCCCATATTCTATCTCTGTTTCTTCTGCCATTATTCTATAGTAATCCATAGCACCCTTTCCGTTGTGAACTGTCTTTTTGAATATCATGTGGTACAGTATGCATCCAGCAGACCAAATGTCAGAAGACCGGCCAACCTTTCTCCCGGTCCACTGTTCAGGCGACATATAATTCACTGTTCCTGCTTTTTCATGATTCAGGATCGATGTGGTGTCCCCACGAATGCTCTTTGAGATCCCAAAGTCAATGATTTTGACCTTGCCTTTTACCAAAACAAAATTCGCAGGTTTGATGTCCCTGTGCACTATCCTGTTTGAGTGTATGAAGCATATTATTTTTAGAATAGACTCCCAAATATATTTTATATAGAAAATACTCATATTTCCTGAATGTATCAGCTTTTGAAGATCAGTCTCGCCATACTCCAGCAAAATATTCACTAAGTCTTTTGTTATTTCGTAGTCCGCCATTTGAATGACAAACTCGCAGTTGCGTAGCCTTTTGAGCAAGTTTATCTCGTCCAAGCATATGTTCAGTCCCTCCTGGTCGTCGATCCTGATCTGTTTTAGAGCATAGAGCTCGCCATTATGGCAGACCCTGTACACACTTGAATACCCACCCTTTCCTATGCGATTGATACAAACTAGTGAATGCTCTTTGAATGGTATCGTGTCGTTTTTCTGGCTGAACGTTATGGTTTTTTCTAGGGCGTCGCACGAAAATACACCATCAGCATGGGCATTGTAGTATGAGCCATCTAGCCTTTTGTTTTTTGAGCTGTTTAAAGGAGAATTGAGGGTGGATATCGGTCTTTTGTTAGGTGAGAAACGTAGTTTAGGGGGTATTTTTTGCATGTTCAAGGAATCATGCACAACGGATCCATTAATCTGATCCAAGATAGAACTATGATCTGAAATTTCAGGTCTTGTTTTTTCATTTGCCACGAAACCGTTGTTGTGGTGGTTCATCTTATTCTGGCCTAGTGTATGAGCAATGTCTAAATCGTTTAAGTTAAGCTCGAATGCATTTTTGGAACACAATGGGCTTTCCTCTACTTGGGCTTCAGGGCCTGACCTTTTTGCAGACTTACCCTCTGTTTCAAACTCTACCTTTTTCTGGTCTGCATTAGGGAATAAGCATGTCTTAATTTCCTTGAGCTTGTTGTGCATGTTTTCTTTAGAATCATCTTCTTTTACAAGACTATCGCCGATTTTCATAGATCCTATTTCTACCTGTGCCTTATCTTTTCCAATGGTGCTGTCATCGTATCTAAAGCCTAGCTTTTTATCTTCCTGCAGGAAATGGCTGTTTTCATAATTCATATGGCTGCTATCTAATCTATTTTCTTTTTTCTTTTTTCCCTGATCTGTGTTATTTTCCATGCAGGCACCTATTAGCTGCTCTTTCAAATCATTCATTTCTCCAATAAGACTTTCCACCAGCTCTTCCTTTCCCTCGAACATTTTTACCTTCAAGTATTCTAAAACCTTAGAAAACACACCTCCAAATGGCTTTTTTCTCTCCTTCACCTCAAAAGAAATGTAATTTATCCAGAATATCTTGAATCTTCTAAGCTTGACTTTAAATAGATTATACAGATGCTCAATCTCCTCTGTCTCCGACAGCCCAATCGAGAGATTAATAAAGTCTAAGAAAATAAACAGGCTGTGGAGATCATCATGAATGAAGCTCAGGGATTGGGTATAGGCATCAAGAAGATATTGGTGGTTGTCGGCTGGAAGATCTCGCAAGTAGTCTAGAAGCTCCTTAGTTGTGTGTGGAAAGTTAAACAGATGCATAGCGGATTGAAAAATTTTAGCAATTACTTGCTATTTGAATACAAAGGAACTGGAAGAAAAGTGAAGTTGAAGACACGAAGCAGTTCTATGGCTTTTTACAAACTAGCTGTAGACGCCATATTTTAGAATCTTATTCTAGAATATTTGTAAGACGACTTTCTTGCGAAGATCAAACCTATTCATTGCTAAGCTTATGCTATTTCAGAAAGCAAGCAAAACTCTGTTTACAAGACAATTTGTGTATGCCCTGCAACAATACTTTGCTGACTTGTCAGAAGTTACGTGCCTCATTTTCTGCTTTTATTATTTAAAAGCAAGATAATTTTGTTTATTAAAATGAACTAAAACTGGCCTTTTCAGTAATCCATTGATGAGCCCAGAGGAGCTTGTAAATTTGTCTCTGCATTATGAAGTAGAGATAGAAGCACACACAACGATTCATCCAAAAGATCTTCTTACTTTCAGCTTCAGGGGGTGCGCTCCTTTGAAGATTTCAAGAGTTCCGCTTTACGTAGCCTTGCATCTGAGATCGCTCAATCTCTGCACAATAAGGACGCTGTACTGCTTAACAAAAGACTTTCTTTCCTCGCTCATTGAAAAAGAGAAGAGTGAAACCAATTTTGTAGAACTGCCGGATTGTCTTTTTGAGCTTGGCCATTTTTTCAGCAACCACGAAGTTGAATCTTCTTTATGCGAACTAAAGAGAATAAGAAGGACTAAAATATGGAAAGGCCTGAAGAGTTTGGACGGAAAAGCAATATGCATAAATGGAATGACTAAATGGGAATTCAACGAACTGAAAGATTTTATAATAGATTCTATGGAGTTTGGAAAGAGGATTGAAACTGATGAATAAATCAATGGAATATGTCTTTTATCTCATGCTGATCTTGCAAAGATCTTTTTGGAGTAAATTAAAAAATGAAATTTATAGGAAAAGTTTTCTGCAGATTTATTTTTATCATGCCTAACCTAAAACTTGATAAATCAGTAGTAATAAAATCAAACTTTTTTTTCTCATCATCTTTGACAAGCTATTCAGTCCTAGTTCTTTTGGCTGTTGAAGTATCTGTTGTTGAAGTATCTGCTGTGGGCGGTCTCTTTGTTTCAAATGGTTTATCTGTTGTGGATGGCCCGCTTTCAAAAACGATTTCCTTCCTCTGGCCGGAAGAACTGAGTAAACCTTTTAGACCCGATATAAAATTTTCATAATGGCTTATTCTTTCCTCATATGGGTCACTATGAGATATGGCATCGATCTCCTCTTTAGATGTGAATATAAAAATCTGAGGCAAAATGCCTCTAAAACGTTTTACGATTTCCAAGTACTCACTCTGTTTCTTCTTCTCTGTATCTCTTAGATTCTCAATATCTTTTATCAAGTTTTCAATTGCAAATATCCTGGTTATGGAAAACTCTTTGTTACTTGGGACATCAAAAAATTTAAAAAACTCATCAAAAAAAATTTTCAAATCTTTAGAATAGCTTGCTTTTTTGTAAGGAAAATCCGCTAGTATTTGTATGCTGAAGTTTTTTATCTCATTTATAAGAGGTCCTGTTAACACAGGAATAGATAATCTTAATGGCAGGTTAAATGTGAAACGGAATTTCAAAAAGATGATTAAAGTCTCATAGTACAGTTTATTCGGCGCCTTAGCGGGGAATTCAATAAGCAGTAAATGTGCAGCTTCATTAAATCTCCTTGTTTGAAGTGAGAACTCAACTCCCGGCAGGTATTTAGGACTGTTTTCGAGGAAAAACTTCCTTAGACTACCTAGAAATTCCATTTGCAAGAAAGTTTCTGGAAGCAGATTTTTTGCTAGGTTATCAGTTTCTAATTCTAGTTTTGCAAACAAGTTCTGTTTTAGTCTGTCAAGACTTTCAATTGATCTAGACTTGATAATTCCGCAATTTATAGAAGAAAAAGCAAGGTCCTCAATACGCAGTTTTAGAACATTCAACTTGCCATAAAAATCCTTAAACTTGTTTTCTAGGCTTGCATCTCGGCCTTTAAAATATGTTAGGAGTCTGATGTCACGAGTCAATGAAAAACAGCCATCCCCAATACAGTATTTTATAAATGACTTGAACCCCAAAGAATCTTCAGAGTACAAATACTTAGACATTTTCTCGCCATCAGGCAGAAAGTAAAATAAATCTTTGACCGGCAAGAATTCTTGGCTTTCACAGGTTATATACTGATTTTGTTCTTTATCATAGAAAGCTTTGCTGGCATATAAAAAGCGTAAAAAATATGTACAAACCAAGTTATAGTCTTCTATTGCGTTTGAGATATACGCTTTTACCATTTCTTTAGTCCCCAATGTCTCAAAAGTTGCGCTTTCAAATTTCATATTCAGAAATATTGATTCTCTTATGATGTAATTCAAAAATCCAATATCCTTCTTACGAAGTTGTGGGTCGTCATCTGGTATAGCCTTTGTTAGGCTAGATTTATAATTGACCAGTATATAGATATTTGTTAGATTTTTTTCTTTCTCCTTCATTATCTTATCAAGCAAGCTTTTCCTGTCTATTCCTTGGAAATTCTGTGGTTCTATTCCAGAAATATCGAAAAGTTTGGAAATCTCTTCACAGGCTTTTGCATCTGGCTTATAATCCTTGTACAAATCCATAATCATGAGTTTTATAATCAGAAGAAAGTTGTTTTTATGTTGCCAGTACAATCTAAAGTATTTTGTATAAGCTTCAAAGTTCTTTTCTGTAGCATTTGCGTGTTTTGAGATCAATTGAGATTCTTCGCTGTTATAAAAAGATTTTAAGATATTTGATAAAAAACTGTTAGGTTTATCGTTTTGAGGCGTGCTTTCAGCAATTTCTTTTATATTATCTACAAAGCCGTTGTATTTTGTGAAATTTTCAGGCTCTTTGAGAATGAATTCGAAAAATCTTTTTTGTGTTTTAGAAAGCTTTATAAGTCGGTTCTGTGCTTCGAGGGCATCAGCTAAATTGAAAGATGCTTGTTTTTCCATTGGCTCAGTTCCTGGTTCTTGGCTTGAACATTCTGCCCAAGTTGGGAAGTTCAATGCCACGATGATGAATACATACTTTTGCATAAGTATGCCAATAAGTTTAAACAGCCCGACATTTTTTATGCAGTCCTTTTTAGCTACACAGTTTCTGCATAGTCTCATATTGCCTTATTAAATGAAAAATTAATTTTATGAGAGTATCCCTTAATTCAAGAACCAATAAAGCACTGATCTAGTCCGCTTATTGGTGAGACTTTTGCAGATCTCCTTAATGAATAATTGTCTATAAAATCCAACAATCAGATCCTCTGGAAATGATCACATAAGCCAATAAGATTGTAGTTTACATCACCAACAGTTTTATAGCTGATTATGAAACGTTGTGCTTGAGTAAATAACCCTTAATGTTATATTACATAGAATATACACGATCAAATCAATTTTATTAATAAGCATCAAAGCAGCTGTCAAATAATCACAACCCAAAAAATGTACAGAAAATCTTAATTTTTATGATACTGCATAAATAAGCATTATTTTTATTTATGACTAGTCTATAAAGAACTCCTTAATTTAATTATGGCATTTCTCAAACAATCATTACTTTTATTTATGACTAATCTACTCTAGATTCAATTCCTTCACAAGCTTCTCATACTTATTTTGCATCAGGCCTATTGTTTTATCGATTTCAGCAACAAAATCAACCTCATCGACAGCCATTCTGTAGAGGTTTACGAATTCCGAAAATTCTGCAGCCTTTGTTTTGAAGCTTTCTGTAGCATCAAAGCCTTTTGCAAGATTGGATGAGCCAGAAACCATCTCCAAAAAAGTTTCTATTAAATTGTCAGTGCTTGGGATAGAAACGTGTCCAAACTTCTTCAAGGGAATGGAGTTGGTGGTCCTGTTCTGGGGGAAGCTTAGATTTCTTAGATTTATTATCTTCTGCTTAACTACTTGCGGCAGATCGTTGAAAAGAGTGTCTTTCGAAAATTCCTCCATTAGGGGCCATTCTAACATGCAAATTGTTAAAAATAAGTTTGCAGAGGAACACAAAAACAAGTATTTGCAAATAGAACAACGAGGATACTTTTGCCCGGATTTATAGATAAAAAGAAGCCTTTTACTTTATTAATGAAAAAAACAGGAATTCTTTTTCAGCAAATCTTCTTTTTTAACAGAATTTACTTTTGTAACTTATAATTATTTTTAACAAAAGTATGTTAAAAACATGTTAAGGAAAACATTTATTTTTTTCTGAAAAGAATGCCTGTTCCAAGATTGCTGACAGATCTCTCTTTAAAAGACAGTTTGTCCCCACTCTTCAATCCAACCTTAACAGGATCTAAAATGTCCTTGTTCTCGGGTGTTGAAGACTTGCTTGGTTTGAACTTTCTCGATTTCTTAAGCTCTGGCAGCTTTACCAGGTAGTAGTAGTAAATATCAGAGTTCATAAAAAAATGGTCGGTTTCATCAAGGTTTTCATCAAAAAAGTACAGAGGCGTGGGATGAAGACACAGGGAAAGGCAGGGAAGACAAGGATACCAGTACCAGAAAAAGAGAAACAGAAGAGCTCCAGCCACCTTTGTGGAAATGACCTGGTCGCTGAAGTTTTTAATGGAGAATATAGCAGCCTTGCCGGAGGTCTCTGCTATTGACCTGCCTATGAGAGCACCAATCTTCGAGCACGAGGACTCTACCCGGGAAACTATGATGTAGTTGATTCTGTCCATGGTTCTTTTATAGTTTGGGATCAGCGAAGGGTTTCCCTGCATCAGGCAGAATCCACAGCCGATGCAAGCGCTTTGCTTGACCAAATCATCAGAATCGTACAGAAGGGCTTCAAGAATACTGGAAACTTCAAAATCACAAGTACCAGCATTAAAAAAGCCAAGAACAAGAGCAGCAGTCGATCTGACGAAAGGATTATGGTTTTCAGCCAGAGGAATGAGGCAGGACTGTTTCAGGTTGACGTCGCCATATCCTATTAGTGCTATGGCTATAACAGCCGATCTTTTTGCCTCGTCATCGCCATCGTTCACAAATGGAAGGATTTTCTCAATGACTTTGAGATTTGAGGTTGCAGTGTATGCAGCACCAAGAGAAAGCAAAGCCATGGATCTGAGACTGGAGTCGCCAGAGTCCAAACTGTCAAAAAGCTCTTCTCTATCGTCAGTCATAATGTTTATGAGAGCAGTGGCAAGCCCACAGACTCGCTTCACCCTGGGAAAGTCGGTCTTGTCATGGATTGATCTGATGAAGTCCAGCACATCTCTATTTTCAGAGCTGGAGAAGATCAGGCCTATGGCATATAGTGCGGACTCCTGTGCTATGGTATTGTCGACAGAGAACAGAGCTTTAAGACGCTCGTACAGCTGCATATTGCAGGATTCCATAGTGTTCAATCCCAATCCAATGCATGCACCGAAAACAAGCTGGTCTGAGCCATTGTCAATCCAATTGAGCAGATACTCTGTTGTTTCCTCCTCGTTCTTCCCCGCATTCATAATTCCCAGAGCCATGAGTGCACCAGGCTCGCCTGATGAGGACTCCAAGGAAGGAAGAATCTCCTTCAGAATCTCAAATGGATCGATGTTGCCCTGGTGGATCATTCCTAAAGAACTGATTTCAATAAACTTAGTCCAGTCTTTTCCACTGATTAAGCTCTTGTTATTTCTATAAAGAGTGTCATTGGTAGTCCCAGCATTCATAATTGAATTAGAAAGAGCCATGTACGGGGCCCTGGCTTTTGACAGACTCTCCAGGAATTTGAAATTTGTCTTGTTGTTTTTAAACAGGAAGTTCGAGAGAATCTCCTGCTTCCAGTCCCCGCTCAGAATGAACTTGGCATTTTCATTGTCAACTTCCAGATCAGCAATGTGGTGGGTATCTTCAATGTAAAAGCAAGCAGCATACATCTTCTCCCAGGGAAGCTCAGAAACAAAAGACTGGAGTCGGGCATAGTCCTTCTTTATGACCAAGGCATCGATGACGCACTCCATAAAGCACTCATTGTCTGTGCTGCATTCTAGAAGAATCTCAACCATCTGCTTGGGTGCCTGCTCCATGAGAATCTGCAGGATGTCCTTGCATTCTATCTCTGACCTTGAGAGAAGCACCACTTTCTCCTTCAGAATGTCGTACTGCTTAATCTGGACCAGGTACCCAATAAGACTGTCGTCCAGGGCATCATCCTTGATTAGCTCTAAAACAAATTCTCTTAGCTCGCCATGCTCCTGTGTTATAAGCAGCTGCTCCATCATTCTGTAAATAAGCGAGTCAAAGTAGAAAGCATCAAGAGTGTGCAGGATGGACTTTGATTTCAAGGCATAGGCCACAGCCTGGCTGTATTCTCTTCTTATGAGATAGAACTTGGCCAGGACCAGACAGATTTCTGGCTCAAAGGAAATGCCATCGGGAAGAGAAAGCTGGAGCTGTGGTGAGAGGACTTCTATGTGTGCCTCTACCAAGGTGAATGCTTGTGCATACTCCCCAGTGCTCAGTAAGTTGTATATTGCTGGAAGTGAATAAATTGATTCCATTTGGGGCATAAACAGAGGAGAAATGTTTGATGAGAATATGCATAATAAAAGCCAATACAGAAAAAAGTTTATGCTTATAATTTATGTTTAATTAACAATATAAATAACTTTAAAGAATATACTAAATGAATTTAAGCATTGTAAAAGGAAGTAATTAGTAAGATTACAATTGAGTTCAATCATTCCACAAAGAAACTTTACTGTTAAATTATTTATGACATTGGGGATTAAACATAAAGATGTTTTAGATTAACAATCTTTAACAAGTGCAAGAATATTGTAATAGCCATTCAATCTCATAAAATCAACAATTAAGGTTATAAATCATTATATGTGTTTTAATTAACACTGCATATATACAACAATTAATGTCGATTTTGAGAATATGTTTGTTTAAGTCTAATTCAGCCATGCTCCCAGAATTGTGCAGCTTTTAACTCTTATCTGAAACCAGGTTTACGATCATAAACCTCTGATGTCTATCTTCTTAGTAATCACCAATTATAACAATCAGTATTAGAACATTCTTCATAAAATCGGCTTTTTTACTAAATTTTTATTTAAAAATGATTAACTTCATAAAGATAAATTCCCTTGTCAATGTCATAGTCAATAAACTTTCTGGAAGAGTCATTCTTCAGCTGATAAATAAAACGCTCTTGGATTCCCTTTTGGGGGAAAAGCTCGGCCTTTCCCTTGATTATCTCATTGGTCGTTCTTGAGATGGGATAAAACCCTTCAACATAGACCCTGGCCTTCCTGTTCAGTCCAACCCCAATGGGATCAGTGCACCTGACAGTCTCATTTACAAACATAAGCTTTTTCTCAATGTCATCAAATGACTTACATGTAACTGGTTCCTGATATTCTATTCTGCCTTTTCCCTCAAATCCAACCACAAGATTGGGAATGGGGCGAGATGTGTCAACATCATTAAGATTAGGAATTGTATAAATAGAGTTCTTAGCCATTGGTCTAGGAGATCTAACTTTCAGTTCAACATTTGCAGTGTCTTTTTTATTATTAAACAGTGGGGTTGGCAGCTGAATTTTGAAAGAATGTTTCTGTTGCTGGCTTTTCTCAAAGTTGATGTTTTTCAGAAGATACGGGTCACTGAGGTCTATTTTAGGCTGCGGTGCAAAAGGAGAAAAGCTAGGCTGGGAGAAGTTAGAAGGCTGAGCCATGTTGTACTGGGGATTGGCTGCAGCAGGAAGTGTTGAAGGTGGCTGTGCCTGAATATTAAAGATAGAGGATTGGCTGGGAGCAGGCTGAAACATGTTAGAGGTGGACTGAGGTTGAGTCACAAAGGTAGTGTCATTTCCCAGTGTTTTGTTTCCAAAGATGCTCGGAGTCCCTGAACTACCAAACAAGTTGGTTGGTTGGGCGGGTGCAGATGAGCCTGAGGGCTGAACCTGAGGAGAAGCAAAATTTGTGCTGGGAGTGCTGCCAAACAGGCTAGTTCCGGCAGATGCCTGAAAAGGCCTGGAAGTGAATGCACCCGAAGAACCAAAAATACTGTTACTCAAAGGCTGAGTGGTGTTTACAAGTTGCGTACTGTTTAAGGGTTGCGCACTGGTCAAGGGTTGCGATGAAGATGGTAAAGACCCAAACATTCCCTGTGGCTGAACTAGCCCCGTATTGCCTTGGCTTGTACTAAAGGAAGGTGGTTGTTGGGACTGTCCGATCCCACTACCTGACAGTGCAGAGGGTGTACCAATTCCAGTATTTTGAAATCCCCCGGAAAATGCCGTTGTAGGATTTGAAACACTTCTGAACATGCCTGAAGGTGTGGATGAAGGCGTGTTGGCAAATGAGTTCAGCCCAATGCTGGGCTGTGAGAAGCTCGATCCGAAACCTGAGGTAGGTGCCTTGGGCGGGCACAATGACATTTCATAGTCTTCCTTCCTAATCTCATCAACTGCCTTATTGGCATACTCTTTCATTCCTGTAATATCAACCATGTCTCCAAATATGCCAGTATCTTCCTTTATCCTTGTGGTAGTGTAGGGATATGCCTTCGATCCTTTGGAGTTCATAGACCACGATCCTGGGATCGAAGGTGTTGATCCCATTCCCCACTGCTGATTTGAGGGTGCTGTTGGTGTCGAAGTACTGAATGGTGACGAATTCAATCCAAAAGTATTGCTAGGTGTTCCAAAGGAGGGGTTTCTGAAGCTGTTCAAGTTGCTTTGGGGATTGCTGAAGGTGCCCATGCTTGTGCTTCCAAACATGGAACTAGGCTGAGTGCTTGTGTTTTGAGAAGTTCCAAAGGCACTCAGATTTCCACTACCAAAATTACTGCCACTGTTCAAAGTGCTCCCGCCAATTGCTGGTGTTGACCCACCGAAGGGATTCTGTGGTGTGTTCTGAGCTCCAAACTGAGAATTAGTGCTGGTTCCAAATGGGCTAAGCCTCTGCCCTAGCATATTGTTGGGCTGTGCTATTCCTCCGAAACTCTGCTGTGTTGTGCCCGGAAGCCCGCCTGTGCCTCCCAGTGGCTGGCTCATCCCCATGTTCGACAGGCCTCCCATCTGAATGGGATTCATGAAGTTTGAGCCAGGCTGCTGTGGGTTTATTAGTGACTGATTTGTCTGGTCTTTCTGTGGTGTGTTCTGGAAGAATTTACTGTTCAAAAAATTATTTTCCATGCAGGATTAAATAATTTTTTTATAAATAAGAGTTCTGAACAAACACCATTGAAATTGTAACAATACATTAAAGTTAACAATAAAGTAAATTATAATGATACAGTAAAGTTAACAATAAAGTAAATTATAATGATACAGTAAACTATAATGTTAAAGTAAATTACAATTATCTGGTAAAATAAAAATGTGCTGAGAATTCTGCTTTAGACAAAAATTAGCCATTTGAACTCACTAACAACGCAGTTTGTCATGATATTTTAAAGGTATGATACACTCTTGATTAAGAATATTGTCAATAAATGACTTAGAAGATTGAGATTTCATCCTTCTGCAAAGACTTGTCTTTTTTGTTTAACAATCCAAATGGGAAGTCCCTAATCCTGATCTGTTTACTTGCATCAGAACAAACATTTTACAGTAAAGTATAAGATACACTGTAGAAAACAATTGTTTTGGTGTTTTTAAAAGCTAAAGTATACATTATTATTAAAATAACACTCAATTGATCATTTTTATACTCTGGAATGAGATGAATTGTTTTAATTAGCAAACTATCACTGATAAGCAATACTAATAGACTGCGCTGATGCTCGCCTTCTCTCTGTATAATGAATGCTACCACAAAACATACACCTTTTTATGTTCCTTAGGTTCAACCTAAATTATTCACACTTTTTATTCTTTTAAACCACAAATTAAACTTTACAAAATTTTAATTAAATTTTTCTCTTTCTTCTTCTAGTAACTTCTGTGTTCACCTCCGCATCCTTGGCTATGATCCTAATATAATCTGTTCTATATACTTTGTTATTTATGCTCATTGCAAAGTCCTTGGCTATGAACTTCCAGACTCCATCCACAAAGTTGTAGCTCACAATCTTGGCTTTGAAATTCATCGTGCTGACTACAGAGTTGTTGAAGACCACTGGCACAGCCTCGTAGAACTTTGCAAGTGCAAACTGCGCCTGTATGGGCGTAAGGATCTTCTGCTGGACTTTGAGATCCAAAGTCTCCACCAAAGCACGTCCTATAAGAGTGTTCAGATAGTTGTCTGTCATTTAAAGGGCAAATTTTTTGTACAAAATTTTTTATTTATAATTTTCCAAAGTAAAAAGAAGAAATCTTAAAAGACGCCTTGTGAAAGTGCAAGGCATTGCAAATGAATTGTTAAAAAGAAGATACACATGATGTTGCTTCTTGCAGTGCTGATGAAAGTGTTGAAACAGCAATTGCTTTATTTCCACACTGTTTTAAATGTGGTCTTACTGACTGATTGAAAACCATTATTATTTTTTCCTTATTTGATTGATTTTTATACGGCAAATTTTTGTACCATCAAGCTTTGTTATAAATGATAGATATTTATAAAATTAACATTCTCAGAAGATGTTTGATTTTGTTTTTTAAAGAAAATTCAAAAAAATATTTCAAATAAAGGATTTAAGAGAAATCAACAAAGATTAAAATCATAAGATTAAAAAAGAATGTAAATTGTAGATTAAGCTGTCTTTTAAAAAGAATAGTAACAAAGAGAATTTACAGAAAGCAAAAAAATAATAAAATATTTGTAAATAAAACATAAATTTATTATAGAGCATAGTTATTTGCTGGCTCATTAGCAGGGCTCTCGTTAAGAACTTTCAGCAGATACTTGTCTTTCGGTGTAATGCTTCCTGTAGGGGAATACCTTCTGACAGGGATGCCATTCCTGTCAATCAGAAAATAGGTAAAATTCCACTTAATGTAGTTTCCAAACGTTCCTGGAAGCTCTTCAACCAAAAATTCAAACAATGGATGGATATTGTTCCCCTTGACTTCTACCTTATCCATCAGAATAAACTCTTCGTTGTACTTATCTGCAAATGCCTTTATCTCTGCCAGCTCTTCATATTCCTGGTCCAAAAACTGTGAGCAAGGAAACAGAAGAATGCGCAGGCCCTTGTCAGAATGACGTTTCAGAAGCTCTGAAAGCTCTTTGTAAGATTTGTTTGCAAGCTTGCACTTGGAAGCAACATTAACTATGATGATGACATCTCCTCTATACTTATCCAACTTGTACTCATTTTTGTTCATGTCTCTTACTTCAAATCTGTAAATGCTCCTCTCATCGTAAACATTACTTTCTTCTTCAATTCCTTTTCTGAGTGTTCCCATTAGGGGCAGGAAGCATAAAAGCTTTAATAGAGCGTTTTTGAGAAAATTGTTTGTTTCCAGCATGGGGAATTTATTGTTTTTTAATTAAACTCTTTTTTTATTTAAAAATATACTTTGCACTCGTAACTAAACAGATGTCAATACTTCTAGAACTTACAAGTAGCTCACTGCATTAGAAAGCTGTTTAAACGGTGATTTGCTAAAAATTGTAAAATTTTTCATTAGTCACTTGTAAGTATTTTATTGGAATGTAGGCATATTCTATTAGTACTAATGAAACAAATATAAACTCCCATATTAGCCACAAACTCTGACTTACTTTTATTTAAGCGTCTTGCCATTTTTACAATGACAACAACTATAATAATTATAATAATGACAATGTTTTAGCAAAGTTTTCTTTCTTGCCTTATCAGCCCCAAGTAAAATGCATTTGCGAATATCTTTATTGGGTCTCTACAAATGTTCTTTCTTGAAGATCTTTGTTTTTCCTGAATTCTTCGCCAAAATTTTTTCTTGTTAAAACTTTGTCGCTTCCAAACAGAAATTCCACACCTAAGTCTTTTGATAACTTGTAAGCCAGCGATGTCTCCTCGATAGACAATCCATTCTTCACATACACTACAATGACCTTCCTTGGCGGCTTGTTGGAGGACAGCATTGTAGATCTTCTCAGAGAGTCAACCTGGATATCCGCAATATTCAGCGTTTGAAAGGTTACTTTTCTCGTAGCAAAGCTTTCAACAACGTCTTTTATAATAGGCGTATATCTTGAGAAAGCATCCTTGGGTTTTGTCCTAGTCTCCTGTCTTATAATTTGATTTTTCGTTATAAGTCTGATTTCGAGATCATCCCTGGAAAACCCGTTGTTCTCCAATATGTTTTTCTCTGATTCTGTAAAAATAATTCCCTTGGCCTTGAGCAAGAGCATCAGCCCCTGTTTGTCTTCCAAGGTTAGGACTGGCGATACCAGCTGTGACAAAAACGAATCGAGGTTGATCTGCTGCTTATTCCCGTCCTGGTCCTCGCCCAAAATAATGCTCTGCTGCAACAAAATGTGATCTTTCATCGTATCGATGTAGTTAAGACACTTGGTCAAATACCCGGCATACTTCTCCACATTCTTCTTCGTTTCAATGTTTTTTGGTGTCTCTAGCACCATGGAACTCAAGGTTTCTACATCAACATTGTCTTTTTTCAATTTCTTCAGATTTTCAGACAATATCTTGGCACTGCATTTTAAGTAGTCTCCAACCTCACTCAAATGCATGTCTCTTATATCTTTATAGTACTGGTCACTCGTATCAACCTTGCCTATTTCACATATAACAGACCTGAACGTCAAGAAATTCATCAAGGGTGTGTAGAGATCCATTGATCGCTCTAGGACTAGTAAAAAAACAGAGTTTAACTCGTCAGGAAACTCGTATTTGCATGTTTCATTGATCTGCTGGGCCAGGTTCTTGCTTATGTCTATAAAACTAATGATGAATTTTCCGCCCAGCAGGTTTGCTATGCACTGCAGATTCTTCTCATCGCATCTGAAGATTCTCTCTTCCAAAATACGCACCTCCAACTTCAGCACGGTGCACTTTATCAGCGGATTAAGCCCAACTGGCTCGCACAATGAAAACACCTGGATTATAGGATACCTCTTATCTTTATGGTCCTCGTTTATCTTCTTGGCAATCTCCTTTGTGCAATTTACAAAATAAATGGCAGGAATTTCCCACTGCTCGTTTTCGTCGCCTATTGAAAATATCCCTGTCACTCCAAACTCTAGTAAATCTGATTTTTTAAAAACTTGATTTAATACTTCAGAGCCAAAATTATCATGAATCAGAACAGACCAAGCTTTTTCATAGCAGTTGAGAATATCATCTATTATTTTTTGTTTGTATAGCTTTCTAAGATCCATTACAGAGGGCACAAGAAATATTGGCAAAAAGCAGAAATTTAATTTTTGGCAAGGACAGCTGAAGCTAAGCCAAAATTGGGCTTAACTTAGAGTAGGTAAACAAAGCTGAAGAACAGAACAGGCTCTGCATCTATTCTAGAATCAGAAAAAAGTTGTAACTAACACTCATTTATTTTGAAAAAATAGGTGCTCTACGCTTGATGGAAAATGGATGATATAGCAGCTATTAATTACAATTGAACTTTAGGCAATTTCTTACAGATTATAAAATTTTGTCATCTTTTGTAGTTTTGATGCTAAATTGAGTTTAAACATAATTGTTATACAGATGCTCAGTATCAGAAACTTCTGCTTTCAGAATTAGCAAATCCGTATTTGTTAGGACATTTAACATAAACTTAGTTTGCATCAAAAATTAAGCTCATAACAAAATTTTATATCAAAACTTTACTTCATAGCATATAATCTATCTTAAAGACTATAAATTATCTGCTGTAATGCCCGCCTTTTATCTTCAGCTGTTGTCAGTGCAGACCCTATTACAATATAATCTGCTTCCCTAACTAAATGTACATTGTTTTGATTAACTCCTCCATCTACACCAACCGGAATTCTGAGGTTTTTGATAGACTTTATTTTCTCAGTACATTCTTCAATCATGGCTTGCTTTCCAAAGCCAGGATATACAGTCATTACAAGAACATGATCAATTTGGCATGAAATACTCTTTATTGTTTCTACCTTGTCTTTCGGGTTGAGCGCATACCCAATATAGACATCCTTTCTTCCTGAAAATAGATTTTTTACTTCTTCTACATGCGAATGAACAGTAATTTTGGTATTTTTTTTAATATTCAGCTTGGATAAAATTTTTAAAGGGTTTTTGATCATTATATGCAGCTCGAAACTAAAGTCATAATTCAATATCTCATTGACTGTTTTCAGACTGAAGCTTATATTGTCAGCAAAACTTGTGTCAATTATATCTATATGAATGCTTTTAATGCCCAGCTCCTTAAATTCAGCCAGACTTTTGTCTAAATTGTTCATTTCCAAATCAAGAATACTCAATGATATTTTGTCAATTGAGGAAGTCTCCATTGACTAAAATATTTGGACCATAGAAATACTTTAGAAATGAAAAATTATTATTGTTTCAGAACACTGAAATAGCAAAACAAAAGCATAATTAGTTTACTAGTGATTTGTAATTTATTTAAAGACTTTAATCTCTATTTTTTTATTTTCAATGCTTAAAAACTCTAGTTTTCATGTGACAGGTCACTTTGATCAATTTTTTATTTGCAATGTTGAATTCTTAAAAAGTGCAACAAAAACTAGATAAGCTTCTATTAGATATTTTCAGGACAGTCTTTGTCTGAAAGTGCCCCATTCAAAGCCAATTGTGAGTTGAAAACTTTGTATTCTGCTGACAATTTTGTAAAAAATGTGCAATAACAATACAAGATCAAAAAGCCAATCAGTCCATGAACAGAGTGTATAATATTAGGTATGATTGTCAGTTGGCAAACATTGCCCAAAAACAAAGATAGACACATAGGAAATAAAAAGACCGACAAAAGAAAACCTAGCAAGAAATCAAAACAGCAGAATTCCAGGGCAATCAAGCAAGGAACAAAATAGTTCAATGATGCTACTTCCAAATAGTAAAGGCATAGAAAGCCTGTTTTAATAACAAGAAGACAAAATACCTTCAATGAGTTTATATCGAACAACTTTAGAAGAAAAACCTGTGAAAATATAATTGTGGCAGCTTGATATGCTAGCAGGATCCAAATAGGAAAACCCCCTGCAACGATTCCGACACAATTGTGAATGAGCGAGACAAAAGCTAATGCATGGATGACTTTCTTGAAAAATGGATCTGCCTTTTGAATCGTTCTTGTTGCATTCAAAGAAGCTACTAAAAGGAAGACAGGAGAAATTATTATGGGAGAAAATTTGAACACAAGTGATTCTACTGGTATTTTATAAATAAAGCCAAGGAAAAAGTAGTTGAAAATTACTAGAATGAAATATAAATTCAAGCAGAACACGTTCAATTCCGTAAAGAAGCGGCTGACAAAATAAGACCATGCTGTGTTTGTCAGCAGGGGCAGAGAATCATCGCCAAACCTGTCGTAAAAAGATCTTTTGTATGGGTCAATCAGAATTTGATGTGCCTCATTTAGATTGACCATGCTCTGTGAGTCTCCGCTCTTGGTGTGCTTGTAGGAGAGGATTCTGTATTGTTTTTGAATTTCCTCAAGCTTTGCTGTTATGTTTACTTGGAGCCTAGAATACAGGACATGCATGGGGGAATTTCGCTGTGCTTTTTTGTGCAAAAGATATTTTTGTGGGACAACAATTTAAACTGCTGCAAATCTTACATTTTTATTTTGGCATGAGAATCTCAGTAAAATTATCAAAAAAATAAAACTAATCAAAAACTATTTTTGAGTTGCAAGCAAATTTTTCAAAATAACTTTCGGAAATAAGATATGAGTTCTGTCTAAAAATAAATTTAATTAAGACAGGCTATGCAGCATACAATGCTATCTGGCTGATGACACACTTAAGAGCTAGCTTTTACATATTCTATCTCTTTTAGGATTTTGGCCGTATCAAATCTAAACCTCTTCTTTTTGATCTCGTTGATTCTGTCTTCAATCCCAGAATAAGCGGTATAAAATATTTTGAAGACAGAATTGTCTTTGACTTGCTTCAAGTTTCGCAGGTCAAACCAAAAAATGCGGGAAATTTCGTTTCTCGTGTTTGTTTTGAAAGAATAATCAATGTCAACGTTAAAAACACAGTAAAATGTTATTTTGTCAAAGACGGTAACTGAGATATCCACAATTTTGTCTTTTACATTGATCCCCACCTCTTCTTGCGTCTCTCGGATTGCACATTCCATGCCTGTTTCGTTTTTGGCCTTCTTTCCCTTGGGAAAAGTTATACTATTTGAACCGCCTGTTTGCTGGACCAGCAGCACATGGTTGAAATCTCTGCTGAAGATGATTGTGCCGTAAACCTTTATGGATTGCTTATACTTCTTAAAACAGTCATATTCCCAGCACAGGTTTAGCTCAATGCCATTATGGGCCAGAATTTGCTGGGAAAAGGCCATGAGAGAATTACATTTGAGGCTATAGAAATCAAGAGCAAACCAGTAGGCTTCCTCGATATTAAAAAAATACTCTTCCGGATGGAGAGTGATAATTTCTGGGGTGCCAATTAAGAATCTAGCTGATAAGTCGTCGAGGACAGAGATGGGTATTTTTTGTTCTGTGGGCTTAGAGTTCATCCTAAATGGGTTCTTATATAAAATTGTTTACAACTGTTGTAGGCTGCCTATAAATTAATTTCATAATTTGCAACAAAAGGCACAGAAATATCTGTTTTGTCATTTTTAATTGGCATTCTAGCACACTTCTGAGCTTCTAACAATAGAAGCATTTACAAACAAATAATTACTAAAAATTTTCATGAATAATCAGCACTCCTGCAGAGAGAATAAATCAGTTGTATTTTATAATGTAATTGCTCTTATCTTAATTTTTAAAACTTCTTAGACCAAAGAACGTTGTATAATAAACTCTGCCAATCTTTGGTTTTAAAAAATAAGCATCAAATATCATCTTTAACCACTTTTTGTGTATCATCAGGCACCTCTAATCCAAACTCTTTAACCACCTCTACTATCTTTTTTAGAGCTGGAAAGTCTTTTGTTGTGTACACAAATACGACATCATCCACAGCTCTAAGAATGTCTAATGTCTTCTCCACATTTAAATCATAGAAAATAAACTTAGGAGTCCTGACTTTTTCAGGTATTTCAGTAATAAACCGAATATTGGGAAGCTTCACAGTAACCTTCTTTTTAGAATATGCAAGAGAATCAATAGAGATATCCCCAAGACAGATGTGTTTAACTTCATCGTCAGTACCAAATCTAAAATCCATTACTTTCTTCTTTGGTTCCTTGCAAATTGTGGTGTATCTAAAATCTGCTGGATAGTCTTTGGTCAAGTTTTCAATGTATTCAGATTGGTATTTCTTTGTATAGTTTTCATAAGAGTCTAAACTATAAGTATAAAATGCACTGATATGGTATTCGCCAATGTTCTCGATTTCCTGGAATGGGATAGACACATTGTAAAATATCAGATACTTTTTACCTGCCAGTAGTTCTCTAGAAAATGAATGAAGTTTACCATCAAAATACACTGTATCAGAAAAAACAACATAGTTTTCAAGATTTTGTGTTATCTCATTAATTGTCTCAGATTTTCCTTCATAAGATGAGGCGAAAACTACAACATTTTCATTCTCTGCATAATAGCTGCTAACTAGTTGAGTCAAGCATCTCTCAGATGGTCTGTGGGGCAAAGCTAGTCCTTTTATATAGAATGTCTCGCATTCTTCTCTTGGACTTGGAATATACTTCCATATTCTACTTTCTTTCATCGGCCTTTTCTGAAAAAAAATTCTAAAATAAAAATATTCTGAGATTGCAATGTTAGTTCAAAGTCTGCTGTCACGTGCGATGCTGGCAAGCTGCTTTAATATGCATGCATTAGTTAAAATGAATGTTTTTTTGACTAGGCTGCTTGGGCTGTTAATCAGCGTTTGTTTTATTTTTTAATAGAATAGTTGTTAAGCATTTTCTTCAGTACAGTTTGCTATTGAATTCCTATTTTAATTCGCCCATGAATGAACTTGATAAAGTTGGAGATCAGACGAATGGCCAGAATTATGATTTGGTCAAACAAATGACTCTTCTGGGAAGAGGAGAATGTGGTAAGACAAGCATACTGACAAGATTTTTCAAGAACGAATTCCATGAGGTCATTAATGCCACGCCAGTAGAAAGCCAGGAGTATGGCTTTGAGATGAGAGGGAAAAGGATGAAGCTGAAGATTTGGGACACTAGTGGACAGGAAGAGTTTTCCAGGCTGCGGCCATTGACCATTCCAATATCCGACTACATAATGATATGCTACAGTGTGAGTGACAGGAGATCATTTTTTGAGGTGGAGAATACATTGGTCCCGATGATCAAGCAGAAGGCTCAGGACCATGCCAAGATTATTCTGGTGGCGACCAAGACAGACACATGGACTGAGAACGACACCACCTACGAAGAAGGTTTTGTTCTGGCAAACAACATAGGTGCCATTGGCTTCTATGAATCTTCTTCCTTGACTGGAGAAGGAATCAACGAGATATTTGCAGGATTGAGAAATGTCATGTGTGAGAATTTCAACCAAACCAAGCCAAGACTGTTCTCGAGGATATTCAATTGTTGCAGCAGTGCCGACCGTGAATTATTGTAACATTTTGCATTTACTGTTCCTTCTGCATTGTCTTTAATTGTGATACATTTTCATAAATAAAAATTATTTTAAATTTTGGCTAAAACCTGTTAAATAATCAAATAAATAATCTAAGTTGAATGCTTTTTTATTTAGTTTTGCTTCCATTAATTTGTCGGGCGAGATGAAACAAATTGTATAAATTGAAGCGTATGGCTGTGTTTCAAATGAATGGAAATGCTGTGCTCAGGATTCTCAAATACACAGTTGTTTCTTATTTTCCAGTTTTGATACACTGCAGATTTCCTGATCATCCACCAGACCCAATGCCAATGCAAAAGTGGAAGCTACACTCATACTACAGAGACAGTCAAAATGAGTATTATAAGTTGGGAAGATCAACAGAGCATGACTTAGAGCTGCTCGAAGAAAAAACTAAAGTAGGCAACGGTGTTTATGAGAATGAGCTTTCTTATCAAATAACGTCACATAATTAAAGGTTCCGGGCACTGTTCCATTTAATTATTTTTATACTCTGTTTCGTATTTTCAAAAAGAAATAAATTTCTTGATCCTCAAATGCCAATAAGAAAATTTGAATATTATGGCCAGGCCAAAATACAGAAGAAGCTTTCTCTAGAAGAGCTTCAGGGAAAAAGTATAGCGATTGATGGGTTTTGGTATATAAAAAAGTACTTGATAATAGACACCGAGCAGCAGTTTTTAAACCACTTGAATGACTTGCCAAGCTTTCTTGCCCCTTTAGTGGAGCTAAGTAAAAAGACAAAAATTTTATGGATTTGGGACGGCTTGGAGTTCAAGAAAGGAATGCATGTGGAGCTGAAAACATTCATAGACAAAATTTTAAGCAAAATAATCAATGGAAAGTTTAGCAAAATGCTGTTTGATCAGGAACTATTTGTGGAAAATATTACTCAAATGTTGAGAAAGAACAAGATAAGTGTCATACGTGCACCGTATTTTGCCTCGGCACAGTGTGTCTATTTTTACAAGAAAAGGGCTGTGGATTTTGTTTTTTCCAAGAACGATGCGCTGCTGTTCAGTGACAAATTAAAATTAATTTTAGAAATAGACTATAAAAGTGCGGAAATAGAAACGATCGACAGCGAGGATTTTTACAAGATTAACGAGTTTGGGCTTCAGACATTTAGAAAAATAGCCTTTCTGAGTGGATGTGAGATGTGTCCAACTGTCCCTTTTTACGCCAATGACTTCGATATTTTGGGGATTTTGGACCTGATAAAGCCTAATGCTCTTGAAAAGAAAATGGCAGAGTTGAAGAAGGATGCCATCAAGCCCTACCTCGAAGAATACCATAAATCGTTCATTGTAGTGGACTATCATCCCGTGATGTCTCTTAATGGGGATCTTACATGCTTAAATGAATTAGATGCGCCGGCCGACATAGAAAAAATATTTGGGAAAATTCCACCCAGCAGCTTTTTTCAGAAGCTTTTCACTTGCTCAGTTGGGATCAAAGCAATAAGCGGCATTTTGTTCCAGAAACAGAGGGAAGACTACAAGTCTAAGATTTTGAATTTTTTTGAAAATCTTTACAACAATCGGGTGGAACACAAAAAAGACTATAAAATTAAAGACTATTTAATTGTCAACATAAACCCTAAGCTGGCTGATGTTGAGTTTACTGACGAGATCGAGGCATTTGCTCAGCTTGCCTTTGCCACACTTTTTGAGAGCTTTGACAACGAAACTTTGTTGCATCTTCTTAATTCAGGCACGCCATTTGCTAGTATGGAAGACCTGGGACAGAACGATCTGCTTAAAATAGTAAAGCGGTACCCCTCAGAGAAGTTAGAGGAGTTCTGTAAGCTTTCTGAATGTATCATTATTATTAAAGATTGCATTCTGTACATGAATGCAATATGGGATCTTAACGAGGAAATTTCTTTTGATTTCCATCTGAACAAGTTCCTCCAGGACTATAACAAAGATAAACTCAGGGCTTTTTTGGATAGAAACCAATCCTTGGCTGATGCATTCTCTTCTATTAGTGAAGCTATTAACAAGTCCAGTGGCAATCTTTAGCAATAAACTTTTTATTTTTAGTCTTATTAATTCTTTTTTCTGAACTTGATAGTTTGCAGCTGTGCTTACGATAACAGCACCAACATCTGCAATTTTAACCAAAAAAGCAGAGTTTACAACGGCATAAGCTTTCGAAAGCTGAATTTACAGCCAATTTTCAAATTTTTGCAATGACCCCAAAACATGAAACACAAGAATATGCTACATGACTATTCTAACTAAATTAAAAATGTTTTTTGCAATGTTCTAACTGACTGACAATATTTTTGTGACTTTTCTGAAATACTTACTAAAAATACAAAGTGTTGTAAATTTCATCCCTTGAATGGAAAGTTGTAAAAAAGAAGTTTTGAAAATGGCGTTGCTGAGCATTTTTCAAAATGAGTCTATTCCGGAAACTAAAATGAATCTAATAATCGGTCTTGATAGCATAAGAGAAAGCATACCGCTGGAAGAAATTTCAACAGACGAAATTATAGCTTTGGCAGTTCCATTTTTAATTGCCTATCCTGGAAACAAGCAAGCTTTGATAGAATATGTTGAGTTTTTGCAAAAGTTAAATATTTTTGATCTGAGGCATGAGGAGGCTGACAAGCCAACAGAATTCAGCATCTTGCATTCTTCAAAGTTTGGTCTAGAAAACAGAACTGATTCTGAAATTCATAATTCTGCAGATAGTTTACAACCAGAAGGCATTCTAAAGGATTTTTTATGTCCCAGCAATACTTTAAGTTTTAATATTTATGATAAGAAAAAAACATCTGAATGCCTTATTTCAGAAGATTCTGCATACAAATTTGATCCTGAAAAAGTAATGCGTGACATTATTGGTAACTCTTATGACAGATCGGCAAGAATTTATCTAATTTCCAAGGTTAAAAGTTTTAAATTTGATTTCATTGACTGGGAAGATAGAGATTTTCTTATTGAAATGATAAAATATACATTTTACAAGTCTCTTTTAGCTTTAAGGACTATCACTAATGAAGAAAATATAAAGCAGAAGCCCTCTGAGGCTAGTGAAGAGCCCAGAAGCATGGAATCCTACAAACTCTACTCATGTGGGCATGTAGATAAAATTTATGACGAGAGGAAAGAGCTTCTTAGCCGGAGACTCAAGCCAACAATGACAATGGATGAGTTAACCAGCATTGCTGTAACAGATATGAAAAAGAGAGAGGAAAAAAGCAAGATAAAAGAGAAAAATATAATTGACAAAATTGAAGACAGCGACAGCAAATCTAGAGATGAATACGAAAGGCTAGATTCTGTAAAAGAAGATGCTAGGAGCTTTCCAGGCAATACAAAAAATATAGGATGAAGTTTTTGTTGCATTATTAAATTTTTAGCAAAATTTACTCTTGTTTTGAGCAATCAATCAAATAACTAGCCAGATTAAAAAATAAACATTCTACTAAGATAAAATCATCTTTTAATGGAATATAACTTAATATACTTGTTCAAAATATCAGATTTGAGCACATCCTCTTTTGTGAGATCCCTCACAATTTTGATCATCTTGTTTTTATATTCTAAATCAATATTCGACATCAAGTAAAGAGAAATTATGAAAGATCCCAAGTCTCTGAGGTTCAGAACAGGTTCCTCATAAAAGCTAATAAGGCTTTCCTTGTAGGTTTCAAACAAGTCATCAGTCATGTTCAAAATGTTCTCTTTTAGGTCAGAAACAAATTTGTTGATTCTTGCTTCCAAGAACTCCACTGATTTCTCGCTTTGAACAACAAACTTCAAGAACTCTGCAGAGTCAAAACGTGAAAAGCTGCAAAAGACGATATAGCCTAGCTGCTCTTCTGTTCTTAATTCTTTAAAAAAGTCTTCGTTGCAGATGTTCTGAATAAGCCTTCCAACGGCAGTATTAAAATGGTAGGCTCTTAAGTCACTGTTTTCACTGTCTACAGGGTCATTAATCTTATAAATGCAGGCTAACAAATTGTTGTTCTCATCTGGAGTTTCGAAGGATACTGAATCTAAATCAGTGTTGACGGATGTCTGAAGTAATTCCTGGCTACTTGGAAGATTCTCGCACTTTACCTTGTTAAAGAGATCTACAATGTCATCGTAGTTGATATTCCCGACAGCCACAATCTCAGTGTAAAAACTTTTTAGAAATTTTATCTCTTCAACTTTTATGCACTTGGCTTTCTCAAGACATTCCTCTTCTGTTAAGGAAGAAAACAGCTTCGCGATAAATACACGATTGGTTCTTTTGTACGGACAGTCGTTGATGACTCCAGAATAATAGTCCATATTAGCCTCCTTAATCACGCTGAATCTGTCCAATGGAATGTTGTAGAGTTCGTCCATAAAAAGCTTGGCAACATAACATATTTTGGAAGAGAATCCCCAGAAAACAAAATAGATCCTATCATGAGAGATTTCAGATCTGCAAAAAACATGAAGATTGGCCAAAAGACGACTGAACTTTTCCTTCAGATGCTCTTCCAAGATATCCAAATAGATCCTCAATGCAACAAAATCTTTTATGATTTCATTGCTCCTCAAGACAATCCTGATTTCAGACTTAGGAACATTGAAGTCAGAATCAAACACAAAGTGCACTTTGCCATTCTCAAAACTTTCTGATTTGTAGAATCTTTTCTGGCCTTTGATTACTTCAATGTTTTCTAAGAATTCGTCTTTACCTTGGCACTCGAAAGGCCTGATCTCTGCCGACTCGCTGGTACACTTATAATCACCAATAATTGAATACTCAATATTGTAGTATTTCTCCTTTTGATCAAATGTTCCATTCTTGTCTGCTAGATTTATAATCCACTTGGAAGTGTCTGAGATCTTGGATACAACAAAGTTAATAAGATCAGGATCAAACTCATCGTAGACATATTTGTAATTCAAAATGTTCTCTGTAGGAATGTAGTAAAGCAAAGGAACTAGGGTTTCTGTCATTTTAATTGGACTGCTGTTCTGTAAAAAATTAAACTCTTCCTGATTGATGCGCTTCAATCTTTTATACTCAGCTTCGTCCGCTTTTATCTCAGATAATGCTTCCTTTACCATGTCCAAAACCCTGCTAGTTTCTTTTGATCCTGCCTCTGTCAGCTCAATAGATATGCTAATAGGCGTACAGCCATCAAACATTTCCTCAGATAAGCTGACACTAAACCCAAGGCCTTCACTTTTTAGCCTCGAAAGCAGGCGTCCCGGTTCGGTGCTAACAAACAGAGACTGGATATAAGCAATGGGGTTTGTCCTGTAGTAAGGAAATATCGGCGGAAGCACTGCATAGATGTACAGAACTTTTTTATCATCCAAAGGTGCAAACTGGATAACTTTTGAAAAAAATTTTTGGTCAAAAAAATTATAGTCTTCAAACGACGTAATACTCTTACGGCTCTTCCTAAACTTGGCATCGTTCTCAGGATTCTCATCTTTCACGTAGGCTCTTTCCTCACACGAGACAATCTGCAGGTTCTTGTTGGGAACTTCTTTAAAGTTTTCTGTCATTTCTTTAAGTGTTTCAATCGGCTCAGGGCCACAAATTACAAGATTCATCGTGTTGCTAGAGTACCATTTGTGATAGAACTCCTTCATTTTATCCAATATCTCGTCTTTTCTCAGGGTTTCATAGTTTCCAACAGAAAACTTTTTTTCTTTCATTCCATCTTTCACAAAGTCTCTTAGTAGCGCATAAGCCCGCCACTCGGCAGAATTTAAAGTGTTCAAATACTCAGAATTCACAGCACTTAGCTCCCTATTGACCGTGCTCTCGTTGAACAGTGGACATATAAAAAATGAGGAGAACATCTTTCCTAGTTTCCTGCTCTGATCTGAGTCAACATCGCAGTAGTACACTGTCATTTCACTTGCCGTGTATGCGTTCGTATACCCATTATGCTGGCCTAAGAACTCGTTGAACTCGTGCTCGCCTTTGAAATTCTCAGTCCCCATGAACAGCATGTGCTCCAAGAAATGTGCCAAGCCGTGATATTTTTCGGGATCGCTGTAGGATCCTACCTTCACGGAGACCGCGAAGCTTGTCTTGGTCAGCTTGGGGTTGTGGATCAGCAAAACCTTTATTCCGTTCGAAAGTGCAAATGTCTCGTATTGATTTTCATCTACTTTGCTCTTTATGACCATTTTAGCCCATAAATTAGAGTAGAATTATATTCACCTTCATTAAAATTTTAATGAATGAAAACTTTTTACTGTTGTAAACAAACACTATTGTTTTGATTTTCTAGCTGATGCCTGATGCTTCTGGCAATCCAGCAAACGTCCTGATATTTATGTTTTATAATTACATAGAAATAAAGCTGGGCCTTATGTTCCATTCTAATCTCAAAAGAGATCAAATCACCAAAATTAAAGGATTATACATTACTAAGATCAAAAAACAATCGGATATCTTCTACAAACTCTTTTATTCAATATATAGTTAATGGTTTTTTTCTTGCTATTTTGGCGCTTTCTATCCGTTTGTTGAATGTAGGTTTTAGAATACAAAGTACATTTTTAAACAAGAATTCTTACATGAGCTTTTCTATTTTGTACAAAAATGGCAATCTTCAACAGTATTTTTCTGACTTAGACTCAGCTGCAAATTTCCTGTTTAAATTTATTTCTCCAAGCAAGTCCATGGAAACGAGAGCTTTTGTAAAAAATGAGGAGCAAATAAAAGAACGAGAAAAAATAGTTCCTTTTGGAAGAGCCGTAGACTATTTCGTGGAAAAGCCAGTTCCTGTATCCTTCAAACTGTATTCTACAGAGATAGAAAACATGGCATCCGACGATGCAAAGTCCTCCATTTACAAGGCAGCCTCTTCTATTTATGTTGCACCGTCTATCATTAACAAAACGTACAGGTTGAAAGAGGTTTCTGTTAGAATTACGAATATCCCTGCTTTTGTGACGCAGAAGGACCTCTTTGAGTTGCTTGAGAAGAAGTGTTCTGGACTGTTCTTCAGAAGCAATTTGATTTTTGACAAAGAAACAAAGGCATCAAAAGGATATGCGTATGCATCATGTGAAAACCTTGAAAAAGCAAGAGAGTTCGCAAAGGCTGTTCGGCAGATAGAGATAGATGGGTTTGCTCTCGCATCAGAGGTTTTATTTGAATAAATGCTGTTATTAACCTAACTAGGAGGTTGGCTATGCCCACAGAATAGCCCAAAACCCATTGAATAAAGTCAAGCATTGATGCATACAGTTTTGATATACTTTTTGGCACAGTTCAAAGATTTTTGAATGGCAGTGCAGATGTCTAAGCTTTATTAAAATTAGCTTTGCTACTAAAATTTTTACAAGAGTTTGTGTTTAGATCTCAAAAATGAAGAAATAAAAATTGTTAATAATTTACTTGCATATATTTTCAGGTGCTGGAAGACTTTTCAAAATATTTCTAAACTCTTTTGCAAAATCTAATACTATTCTAAAGGATTCTAGTTTTGTGGGTGTTGAGTTCAAAGCCTCCAGGGAAATTTTGTGTATTTGGAGCAGCGTAGACTTTTCTTTGGAAAAGTTTTTGTGCTCAGCCTTGTCCACAATACTGTTAATAGAAAAACTTAATTTCTCATACAGGCTGTTTATATCTGCAGGTGCTTCATTCTTCAGATCAGACCTTATGATTTCAAGAGACTCAATGATCGATTTTATTTCATCCTCAAAGCAAACAATTTTATTTGAGGGTATTTCTGAATTAAAGATTAGCATTCTAAAAATTTTGGCAAGTTCTTCTTTGATTGCCCGTGTGTTATTGGTCTTTAAAGAGTTTAAAATGATTTGTTTCGAAATAGAAAATCTTGTGTTAATGTCTGTGCTTGCGCATTTCAATACCATAGACTCCTGGATTCTGTCTAAAAGAATAGTCGGAAATAACAAAACTTCCAGCAAATGATCGCCATCCTTCTCAAGTTCTTTGTCTAGGGATGATTTCATTAGTTCTGCGATCTCTGGGTCAATATTGAATGAGTTTGTGTAGTTAATGTATTCCTTGATTTTGCTGAAAAAATTTAGCTTCTTGAGATTTTCTACAAAACTCTCATTTCGAGATTCTGTCTTGAGATCTTCAATCAAAGTTGTAAGATTTTCCATAAATACGGACATCTCCTGGGGCTTTTTGTCTGGATTCTTGTTGTAGAAAACGACTAAAATATCAACAACCAAACTTTTAAAATTTTCATCGCTCAGCATTGCGAACTTTTTGCACATTTTGTTCTTCAGATCGTAGGGAGCCCCGCTTCTCCGATGAATTTCATTTGAAATATCGTTGCATAGCTCGTAGAACTTCTCTTCTTTCAAATCATTCAGTCTCTGCATTGCTTCTTTTTGTCTCTCTGTAAACACAGTCTCATTGATATTGTTGCCTACAAAAGATTGCAGCGTATACAGAACAACATCATCTTTTCTGCTGCCAGCCATGTTCTATTCTGAGTCCAGCATTTCTATTTATTTGTTTATGTTTCGAAAATGTATGTTTCACAAATTATATTTCTACAAAAAGATCAAGTTTAAGCTATTAGAAAAGTTTGTTTTAATATGTGATCACATGCATAAAAGGCTAATTTTCAAAGTCATGACAAAATCCTTCTTAAAAGACACGATTTTAGTGCGTAGAAAAGTTATATTTAGGACATTCCAGTAGTATTCCCAGCCAAAAAGACTCTTTTTATTTTAGCAAAATTTTACCACACATGGCGCTTCCCTTCACTGAAAAGTACAGACCACGCACGCTTGAAGAAGTAACTGGGAACAAGGAGGCCCTGCTTTGTCTTAAGTCTCTCGACATCAATGATCTGCCCAATATGCTTTTTTACGGGCCACCAGGAACTGGAAAAACAACCACAATAAGAGCACTTTTGAAAGACATACCCAGGCAGAATATTCTGGAGCTGAATGCAAGTGACCACCGGGGAATAGACACTGTTCGTGAGAAGATAAAAGAGTTTGCTTCAGTAAAGATGAATGGCCCTAAAATAGTTATTTTGGATGAAGCTGACAGCATGAGCAAAGACGCCCAGGCAGCTTTGCGAAGAATAATGGAAGACTATAAAAACACAAGATTTTGTATTATTTGCAACTATTACAAGAAGATAATTGAGCCCATAGTCAGCAGATGCTCAAAATTCAGGTTTTCTCCTGTAAATGAAATGCAGAGAATCAAGGAAGTATGTCTCAAAGAGGAAATTAAGTATGATGAGTCTGGAATCAGAGCTATAAACAGATTTAGTGATGGAGATATGCGTAAGGTGATGAATGATATTCAGGGAATCTCGTCTTCATACGAGATTCTAAATGAAGAGAATGTCTTGACCTTTTTTGGCATGAAGAACGATAAAATTTTCCAGGAGATATTCTTCTCTCTGGAAAATGATAGTTTTCACGAATGTAAAAACAAGATTGCAGAGTATGGCATTGACTGCTTAGATCTGATAAACAAAATTTCTGTTATTTTGGAAAAAAGCAATATGAGAAACAAAATGGAAATTTACAAGCAACTAGCTGATGTTGAATATAAACTGGCTATGGGCTGCTCCGATCTTGTTCAAATCAACGCTGTTATCTCAATTTTTATATTAAACAGAGAATGACTGTCTATGCTCTTGCAAATGGCAACATTTTGCATTATTTAAACTTGCCTTTGACAATGATTTTTATAAAAATTTGTGAAATAAAGAGTTTTTTGCTTCTGTGTCATAATTTTTTACATTATCAAGATTTAAAACTGTTGACATCATTCAAAGATCATTTAAGTCTTGTACTGGCAAAAAATCTGTTTATTGTAATTTTTGTAATATCAAAACTAAGCTTGCCAGAGCACTAAATAATAATTTTGTTTTTATTGAAGCCCAGAATGCATAGTTCAAATGGCAATGAAGCTGAATTTGACAATGTCTCAGAAAACTTCGTTGAAGATGAACTTATAGACAATTTGTATGTTCTTAAATCTTCTCTCGTACACAACAAGAAACTTACCAAAGACTCACACTCACATATCTCTCAGATTGTTGCAATTCTTGAGGACCATCCAGAGCTATGCCAAGCCCTATACAAGTGGGGCTTCCTTCTAAATGAAGGACTTTATTGCTTAAGATCAGAGTTTTTGTTTCTGAAAGCTCTCAAAATCATTACAATGGCTGTGTCTAGCTGTAAAAAGGTGCCTGACTTCTATTTTTCAAAAAAGTTCCTATTTTTTATTTCAGAGAAGCTGTACTTTTCTTTAGGAGGAGCAAGACACCATTCTCCGCAGAACAAAATAGATGTTAGTAACTACGACGAGTACTTTAAAACAGATGAAGATGTTAACGAGACAGATGAAAATATCATGGCAAAAGAGCCTGTTTTGGGATATTTAAGGAATAAGCCGCATGTAATATCTACAGAAACACGTGAGATTATAGATTTCTGTCGAGTTCTGATTGAGGTTGATAGCTCTTCGATAATTGTGTTGCATGAGTTAAGATTTTTTGATATCTGCAACACAGTGATAATAATTGAGTCGGCAAAGCTGTTCAATTCTGTGTTTAGAGATCTTTACCACAAAGCTGAAATAACACAAGAAGCACCAGAGCGGCCTTGGGAGCAAGACGGGCTTTACGAGATCCACAGAAAACTGTTTGATCCCGAGATCATTTTCAGAACTAAAAATATTTTATACCCTAAAAAGCCACTGTACAAATACAAAAATGGCGTGTACAACAATATTTATAAAGAATGCACAAATTGGCGAGTCTTTGCTGAGCTTTCAGTCAAAGAGTTTCTAGACTTTCTGCTTTTTAAGCGTGTTATTTTTATGAACGACGATATTGACACAGCACTGCGTGAGGAGATCAATATTAAAATATTGAGGTTTTATAGAAGGAGTTTAGAAGAGGGCGAGAGCTCTGATAGCAGATATTTGCCTTTTTTGATAAAAAACATTGAGGAGAAAGAGGCTTCGAGAGAGATTTGCGTAATTTTATATTATTTTACTGATTTCATAACAGACTTCAGAAAGTTTACAGAACTAAGAATCAGAGCGATATTTGAAAACCTCGAATACTTGTGCGAAATAGAATGTAAAAAACAGGACAATACACAAACAGATAGGCATCAAAGTCAAGGATTAGCAGGGTTGGCTGATTTTGATACCAGAAGCGAGGTGCCTGTCACAGAGGTAAATTCAGTCAAAAGCAGCAATACTAACTCAGGTGATGCATCTTTTAGCAGTAGCCTCTGTTCAAATGATATTTTTGGGGACGGACCAGTAAAAACGCAATTTCAGGCACCTTGTGATGTAAAACAACCATCCAAAGCAGTTGCTCTAAAAACAGAGACAAGCTCAATCTGCTCTTTTGCAGATATTCGTGAGGCTGATGTTGGTGCTCAGAGCATTGGAAATTTCTCAGAAAATTTTTGCGAAAGATTGAGAATATTAAGGTTGATAAAATTTCTGTATAACAGCATGAACAAAGAGCTTTTTTACAAGCCAAGCTATGTGATTCTCTTAAGAAGTATTTATAGTCATTGCTCAAGCGAAAAAGATTTTATAGATGTTTATTTTTCTGACTTTCTGCTTTATTTGAATTCTGATGACCTGAAGATTGCAGAATGTTTATTCTTGACCAAATTTAGCACCAAACAGCCAAAAATGGTTGAATTTCATTTGTCGGATGATTTAATGAATATCGAGAATTCTGGCGACAAAGAAAATTTTGAAAATATTTTGATGCCACAAAATTCTAGCGGAGAATCTGAATTAAACCTTACCAGGCGTGGATCTAAAAAAGTTAAAGAATCTGACGAATTGTCAGATGTTGATGAGAATATTCTGCACCAAAGCCCAGCAAATACAACTTTTGACTGCAAAGCAGTTGAGGAAGATTATGATTAATCTGCAAATATATAAATTTTGAGGAACCTTGCAATAAAAATTTTAAAACAACTACGAATTTTTTAAAAACTTTTTAAGCTTTGTACAGCTTTGAAAGAAAGATCAAAATTATTATAAATCGCTTCCGATAAAAACATCTTGAAATACAGAAAATTAAGAACTAGAAGGAAGTATTGGTAATTATTTTTAGTCTGGCAATTTCAAAAATTACAACGTGAAAAAACTCCCAAAACAAAATTTAGACATAGTAATAATATCTCTAAAATTACAAATCATAACTAGATTTGTCATCTTCTTTTCTTTTAAATAGGTTTAAGATGTTTTTTAGAGATGGTGTTTCAGGGGTTTTAGGCGATTGATTGAAAGGTTTTGGCTCCTCTTTGTAGTTAAACTCTCTATAAACATACTGCTTTTTAGATGGACTTATATCATATTTCTTTATAATGTCATTAATCGTTGTTACGAGCATGTCTTTGATAAAGTCCAAAATAAATGTTTCATCACAGCAAATGTACTTCCTCAACCTAATCATTCTGACTTTAATGTGATAAAAAGACAGATTTGCTTCTATCCCATGCAGTATTCGCAAAAACAGACATAAATCACTGATTGCAACATCTGTAAATCCATCAGAAGGCATATAATGCTCAATATCAGCAATCGAATCTCTTGTAAAGATAACAAATAATATCAAGTCAAGGTCTATTTTGTTATTTCGCAGATCACACAAAAGATTCTCCTCTAAGCTGTCATATGCAAGTCCAAGGTTGTGCAAAAGGACACATATTTTATAGGATCCGCATGATTTTAATTCCTCGTGCGGCAAATTTGCAACGCTTCTGAGAGTTATCTCAAAAACTCGGAATGCATAGAAATCAAATTTGGCATCATCCAAAATTTTGCGAAAATTGAAAAAATTTTCTATGAAGTTGTCAAAATTTTTGCTGTTTGCCACTATTAGTCTAAAAATAAATTCGTAGTTCTTGTAGCAAATTGCCTTTTTGACAAACAGAGGGCTGTATAGGGATGCTTGTGCCAGCCCATAATTCCTACTGTACGGATTTAGAACGATATTAAAAAGCTTTATCTCCTGCTCCTCAATGTTTTTAAAGTCTTTAAACAGGTGATTTTTGATAAAATAATCCTGATTTCCTACTGATGACGACAGAATGTGTGAAATTATGTGGTGAGTGCCCAATCTTCCAGACAAACTTGCTGAATTTAACTTTTCTATTGCATACTCTAAAAACCCTTCAAAAACAAGCCTGTCATTTAGTATTTTGTCATATTTCAGGCAGTTTAGAACAATGTCAAAGCATCCGTCATTCAGGAGAGAAGAAATTATGGAAAAAATTGATTTTTCTTTGCATATGAAGATATAAAATTCCTTACAATCGAAGACCTCCAACAGAGCCCTTAGATCTTGGGTGGATCTTGCACAGAAAAGTGAAATATTGTCTATGTCAGAACAAATCAACTTGATTAAATCATCTTTTTTCCCTGATTTCAAAATATTGCTAAAAATTTTTAAATGTGTTGAGATATTTTGCATGTGCTGGAAAGACTTTATGAGTGGCAGTCCAGATTACAAATAAACAATTTCTGGGTTGTCATTGGACAACAAAAATAAATCATTCAAGGCCTCTAATTTGTCCTCTTCGTAGGTTGATGTGTTCAGTCTATTATTCAAAGCTACTATGTTTCTTGTGGGGCTTTCAGAGCTCTTGTCCCGCCAAGTGCCAAACATAAGGAGAAAATATAAAATTTTAATTGAAGACTTTTGCATTATTATTGCTTTGCTTTCTGACAATAAGTGAGATGCCAGAAATAGCAGTGATGCCTTGAGAACAGTTCTTCTCAAACTTACGACTCATTAGCAAAGTAGTAGTGCCTAAAATCAAGTCTCTTTTTTAGTTTATCTTCACCAAATTAGCAATCTCAATTATAAATAAGAACAAAAAGATCAAATTATCTGCATAAGCAAATTTAGTATAAATAAAGTATGAAAAGATCAAATTGCTTTTTAACGATTATTTAATCATAAAAATTCTAAAACATATTCTCTCAGAAACATAGCAAAGAATAATCATAGAAATGGACAAGCCTATGACAAAAGACCTGTACTCAGAAGCATCAACAACTTGTATGAGAGTATTAAAATCCTGATGATATTTATAAAAAACATTGAATATAAAGGCAGCCATTCCTATAAGACTCAATGTCAAGATCTTGTTTTCGAATATATCCTCTCTAAAAGGTCTTCCGATGTAATTGCAAATAAAAGTGGAGAGTGTCTGAGAACCAGATAAGGCAAACAAAATTGTGTTCATTACTGAAGGCTCAAACACAGTAGCAGCTTTTGGCGCAAACGGGACAACACGATAAATAAGATAGAGTGAAGAGATCTGAACAAGAGACTGCAGAAGGATGGACGAAATGATGTATGGATTAAAAATTGAGCTTGAAGGACGCTCTCTTGCAATTGTCGAGAGTGTCTTCGGTTGGGTAATTGCAGAAAATCCGATGGATGAGAGAATCCCGAGGGAAACCATTTGGTAGTCTGAAAACTTGATCCCAAGAATATCAACCATCATAGTGAAAAATGCATCAGTTATAGAATTTAAGGCAAGAATCTTGTACATTTGAATGGTAGTCACGAGAGAAGATCGGCCCTGCTGGATTATTTCTATCACAGACCTCAGGGAATTGCTTTTGACAGTAAATGGGGCAGCTATCGAAGCATCGCCCGGTTTTATGGACTCCAACTCCACTTGCTGTGCCTGTATCTTCTCAAGCAGTGTGATCGGCTTCTTCTTTTTATTAACAAGTACTTCTGGACTCTCAAGCATTGCAACACCAACATCAGCTGCTTTCAGCGCTCCTACATCGTTTGTTCCATCCCCAACCATCATAGTATGGTATCCCAGAGCTTGATATTTCTTAATTATCAGCTCCTTGTGCTTGGGCTCGGCTCGTCCGAAGATGCTGTACGACAGGAAATCGTCACTTTCAAGAACATCATCAATCTCCTTGCCTTTGGCGCCCTTGCCCTTGAGATTTAGCTGCTCTGCAACGTTCATTGCCGTGAGAATGTTATCGCCAGTAATCATCAAAACTCTGATTCCTGCGTCTTTCAAGATCTTGCACATTTCTACAGCATAGTCTTTCAAAGATGAGCCTAGCAAAACAAATCCCCCGAAAATCAGGTTCTTCTCAAAGTATTCTCTGTCGGACAGTCTGTCCTCAGAAAGCTTCAGATCGTTGATATTTACCGCCTTATAAGCCAGTGCAATAACACGAAAGCCTTGTCTGGCGAATTCCTTGTATTCCGAGTAATCGGCTGGCACACGCTTAAGATACTTTTCTACTGTTTCAGGTGCACCTTTCATACAAAAATACAGGTGGTTGTCTATTTCTGCGACCACGGCTTGACGCTTAAGCTCAGAGGAAAAGGAAAAAAGCTTAAGTATTTTAAAAGGTACCTTTTCAAAGGGATAGTTGTAGATTGCCAGCTCCAAAGGGTCTCCTTTCACTTCGTCCTTAACAATAATAAGGTTGTGGCATACCGACAGTATCTTGCTGGTAAACTCAGTCGACTGCTCAATTCTTTTTACTTCCAGCTTCGTGTCCGTCAGGGTGCCCGTCTTATCAAAGCAGCATACATCCACCTTCCCGGCTAAAGTGATTCTGAATGGTTCAAGACAGAAGATCTTCTTTCCCATCAAATTTTTGACTGCCGACTGGACAGACATTCCCATCTCCATGGGAAGCTCAAATGGGATGGAATTGGTGAAAAGAATAATTAGATCAATGAACAGGGGATATCCGCTCTTTGAGCTGTACTTGTAGGTGAAAAAGCTGTTGATAAGAGAAATGGCAGTAAGCAGAATGATAAACTTGAATGCCTCAGGGTCGTACTTTATGTCCTCGGAACTAAGCATCTTCGATATCAGTGCGCCTTGCTCTGTGTCAAAGGCTGTTCTCAAAACAAGACAGGTTAGTGGAGAATAGACCTTCTCCAAATTTGTCCCAGCGAAAAGAATGCTGTTCCTGTGGCTTTGCAAGGATAGAACATCGTCAGAGCTGGAAGCTTCTTCTTTGAAGAGAGGAACAGATTCTCCAGAAAGCATAGCCTCGTTTACAGCACACGACCCGTCTACAATCAGCAGATCACAGGGAATTTCGATGAGAGAATCGATCACAACCTTGTCCCCTGGCTTTAGAAGCAAAGAGCTGACTTTCTCCTTGGTTATTCTTTTTCTGGAATTTCCGAGGGAAATCCTTGTAACTTCGACAGTTTTATGCTTCAGCTTCCGAAATATCTTCATTGTCGAGGCCCGACTGAACACCAGCGAAGCCTCTATGAAGACAATCATCCCAGTGCAGAACAAACTGTTGAGAACGTGGTTGTCGAAGCACATTAGCAAGGAGCTGAAGACCTGGAAGCAAAAAAGAGGAGTCACACATTGCTCCTTGAACAATGCAAAGAAACTAGGATTTGGAATCTTAAATTCGTTAGGTGGGTAAAGGTCATAGTCGCGGACTATGATTCCCTCTCTCAGCTGGTTTAGCGTATAGTCTAGGCTAGGTTGCAGGATGCTTATTTTCTTGTCCCTGATGAGATGCTTCTGTCTGTTTGAGAAGAAGTATTCGACAGAAGAATCACTGGGCTCCTTGTTCACCTCTTCGAGTGCCCCCTTGAAGAGAATGAGTTTTCCATTTTTACATTTGTAACAGCACTGGAGCAGTAGAATTTTTACATTCCAGAAGGTAGAAAGATAGGTGATTCCAAAGCAGAAGAGAAGTAGAATCAGGAAAGGCTTCTGATAGTGCGTTAAGAAAAGGGTAAATGGCAGAAGATAGAGAAAAAACATGTAAGCATGGAGGAAGAAAGGCCTGAATTCAAACCTTTTGTACGAAGAATCCATGGGCATAAAACAAACATTATTTTTAAGTTTAGCATAAATGCAGAGCTAAAATAAAAAGAAAGTAAAACAATAAAATTATTGAAATCCATTGAAAAAGTTTGTGGTAAAGTCTGTTTAAAGGTAATAATAGCAAACGTAATATGCTAAGTGTTATTAATAAATTTGTTTATGAAATTGATAAATGCAACTAAATAAATCTATTCTTGAATATTTTAATCACATCTTGCCTTTAAAGTGTAAACTTTCATTTCGCTTGGTGTAACTGTTATGCACTCTGCATTCCACCCACTCAATGCGTCCCTGTCTATCGAATTCAGGAACGCTTGAGCAGAAACAACAAACAGATCCTTTTCTTGCAGATTGTCCTTGTAGAGAATTTCACACATTCCAACCAGGTTGTTAGCAGCTGTACCCTCAGTAACAAAATTTCCTGGCTCGCAGATGCACCCGATGCAATCCATGTTGCATACATAAGGTTTGTTCTGGGAGTCCAGTCCCACAACTACTGCGCCGAGCATGAGAGGAGAGGTCCTGTGTGAGTAGAGTATCGCAGAGACCAAGTGAGCCAGCTCCTTAGGTTCTATGATTCTCCCTTCGTCCAGCCTGAAGAGCTCTACATACTTCTGCACCTTCTTTAACAAATACTGGCAGTCAGGAATAAACATGCTGAGCCCGATGAAAGATCGAGGAGTTATCTGGAAAACCCTGTTGAAGGACTTAGAAACAGTGATCGGGCCATTTCCGAGTCTCTTGTCGCTGACAATGCTAATGCAGCCATCTCCAGCCATGGCTAAAATAGAGCCACCGTAGAAAGTTGAAACATCTGACATGAAGGGGCAACAAACGGACTGAAAAGAACATTCATTGTTTATTCTGGAGAAAGCATACTTAGTAAATAAGCATTTCCATGCGCCAAAGCAAGCAAAAATGTAAAGTTAATTTATTAATAATGGGTTGGCATAAAGTTTATGCATTTGAGAAAACTATCTCTCTTTTGCAATGAAGACGTGTTATTGCAAGTAATGAAAATAATTGTAAATATTGAGGATAAGCCTAAGAGAGACATTTAATCATAACATTGTCGTAGGAACAGCCCACAAAACATAACAATGTTGCGATCTGTGGTTAGGTGCAAATCTTGTTATTTGTGTACCTAAAATTTCTCAAAAGTAGAAAAGACAAAGTGTTGCTGCAAAATAAGGCTAAATGTAATCTGTAAGTGGACATCTAGCTTTTAACAGAACAATTGATGCTGTGATTTTGTTTTGTAAGTTAAGGCTCTAAGAATATTATTGAGATGCCACAGTATTTAGAAACAATTATTTCATCAGTGCAGGCTACAATCTTAAGAAATGGGCTTCTTATTATTCCAGTGCAGATTCAAGAATTTTAAATAAATTGTTTTTATAAAGTTTATGCTTGTAGAAGCATTAAAGTCGAGCTAAATCAAACAATAACAATACTAAATAAATAAAATTCATTGTTTATTCACCAGAAAGCGTGCTCTCATCATCTTTATCTTTAATCTCGTCTTGAAGAGAGGAATTAGATCTTTGGGAGGACGAGCTGACGGAGCTGCTTTTCGATGAGCCTGAGCCAGAGCTCGAAGAGCTGCTTGAAACTAATGTATCTGATGACGATGATGATGTATCTGATGCAACCAGAGAATTGTCGCTTGTTCCAGTCTCACTGTCGCTCTCTGTGGTGGAGCTTGAGCCGCCTCTTAATTGAGACTTCTTGTTGCCACCTTTAGGAATAACATTCCTACCGCCTTTGCCTTGCATTGGGAGTATCCTCCTTAAAAAATTTTATAGAAAAAAATTTCTAGAAACATAAGCAAAAGTAAGAATAATTTTTTCAAAGCTGGCATAGTCTTGTTACAAATTCTGTGCAGATGTCCAAGACACCTGCTGAATACATCAAATCTTAAATTTTGATTCTTTTTGCATATAAGCTTTGTTTTATGCTAATTGAGAATAATAAAGTAAGAGTATTGTTACAAAAAGACTGTAAGAGGCGTTTTAGTTTATTTATTGTTAAAACAGAACAGTCTTTATGTTTATAAGTTGCTTTGGGACTAGCACATCTTCAATATTTCTTATATTTACAAAACTTTTATCATTCTGAAGTGTATTTCGATTGATTATTATTAAAGACCAGCAAATATTGCTCTGAAAATGCCAGTGATGTTTCGATAGAGGAATATAGGCATCAATTAGAACACAAAGTTAAGGCTATTTTATTCTTTAGCAAATAGTTTATGTTTTATGCTTAACGACCCAAATCTGATATCGTAAAGATACAAAATACAGAAAAATAGAGTAAACCAGTACAAGAAGTTGGTGTTTACAATTTCCACAGTCCTGAACAGCATGAACAGGTATTCAAAAGACAGTCCCAGGGCAGCGTATACACTGATTAGTTTACTGTTGCAAATATGCGGTAGAAATGATATAAAGGAGGAGTGATTCCTGAAAATCGGCAAAAGCCTAGGTTCTCTACGAAGGAAGAAATTGGCAAGTATCAATATCAGAGAATAGCTTAATTTTGAATATTGCTGTATCATGCATGTGTGAAAGTACCAAAAGCCATTCAATCCGGGAATATGGTTGTTTTTGTATCCATTTAAGTAAGCAGCTCTCATAAACTCGAAGACAGTGGATGCAGGGCCCTTCTGGCTTGTGCTAATGTCGTTGTAAATAAGAAGTATTTCCAGGTAAGATTTGATAGGGTTTTTAATGCATGAGAAATAAATAGGATCTAAAAAGCACATAACTCCATCTAAAAGTGACGATGGGAACATGAAGATGCAATTTGTTATGCTTGAGATGTCTGTGGGAAAGAGAGAGGCATAAAGCAAATATGTGATGCTGCGCTTCCTGAATGCTACAAGAAGATCGCATAGACAGCACAGAAGCCTCAGATGCGGAATACTTCTTGAAAACGGAACAGAGGCCAGAATATCAAGCCTAGAATTGTAAATCTTGAAGATTAAAGAGGGAATGTCCAAGACTTTGAAAGAAAACAGCAGAATAACAAATAACTCAAATTTCATTGTTGGGGCTGAAATCTTGCATTGAAAATATAAAAAAGCAGTTTATTTGAAGACAAAGGGATTTCTCATCTCTAACATCTGTGCATTTTATTTGAATAATCAAGGATACAGAAACTAACCATAAAATTGCTGCCTTTGAAGCGCAGCTCAACATGAAAATATTGATTAGGTAGCTGTATTTCCACAATAACCTTATAAAAACATTATAATAATTATAAAATACTTATAACATGATTACAACACAATTATAAAATGATCTACAATAAAACTGTTGACTAAATCCAAGTAACAAACCCCTGTTTATTCAAAAACTCAATGACCACTCAAACTATAAACATTTTTTCTTTCTTATTTCATTTTCATTCGTAGTACGTTTCTTTCTCTCTTCTCTCTCCTCGTCTTCAATCTTCTCAAGCTGCTGCTGCAGTCGCAGGGCTTCTTCCTTGTTCCTCAACTGAATAGCCTCATCTCTCTTGGAGATAATCTCAATCTTCCTCTGTGTATTTGTCTTCTTCTTTGGATTATCCCGCAGCCTTGCCTCAATCATCTTGGTAATCTCTGAATCCTTCAGGCCCCTGCTAAACTCATTCTTGACGCTCTCATACTTCTTTCTTATGTCTACCAGAGAGCTGATCTTAAATATTCTTATAAACTCATTGAACTCCTCTTCTGTTGCATTTGACGAGCTCAAAAAGTTTATTGGAACGCCGTCCAGCTGCTTCGCACCCGTGTCCAAAACCAAGGCAACGGAACAGTTTGTTCCTGTTTTATCAGAAAGCTTATATGGGGGAATCTTAGTAAACCCAGATATCTTGCAGACAAAGTTCTTACCGTTGATCAACGGCCTAACAAAGCATCCTTTGGCCACATTCACAAAGGGCTTGAAGATATTGCTCATCAGGAGATCTCTCGACAGGATAAAGTCGCATTCTGGGTACTTAGGGGTGGAGTTGACAGGGTTTGACTCTATCTTCGCGCTCTTGTCTTTGCTCATCTCAAGCAGCATCTCGCTCATTTCCTTTTCTTTCAGCTTCTTGTATTTCTCATTAAGCCGCTGTTCTCTTTGAACTTCTGGCAGTTGAAGAATTTCGTTCTTCTCCTTCTCATCCTCAAACAACTCCCCACTTTTAAGCATTTCTTCGATTGTCTTCATTTAATTATGGGCACTAAACATAGGCTTCTAAAAGCCATCTGATACAAAAAATAAACAAGTAAGACCGATGTCTAAAGCAGTCATCTTTGATGCCAGATTATTTGGTTTTTGCAAGAGTCTAAGACTCTGTAAGCAAGTTAGTTTTAGGCAAACACATACTTTTTGTAAGACTATTGAGTGTAAACAAAGTCTTTGGATCAATGCAATTTTGTCTTTATTTTCAAGTCTGATCTCCAAGCATTTTCATAGCATAAGTGCAAAATACAAACTTATAACATTATCTCATTTTGACATTTAATTGTATGTTATAACCATTTATTTGTGAAGTTAAAGCAAAGTCTAACGTATGCAATCCATGCCAAAGATTTAAGACGTCTTTTTCGATTAACTTTTATGTTTACAATACGAAGGAAATCAGAAGTTTGTTGGCTAAAATCATTTATTAATGCTAAGAATTTTTCATCTTTGCATAAAGATAGGCTATCTAAGCAGTTATGAAATTGAATAGAATTGAAGCAGATAATACAGTGCTTAGGAGGATAGACGCATTGAGAACAGTAATAATGTTTGTAAATATTAGTGAAGATGCAGCCTTGATTGTAGAAGCGATGGAAGATATGTTTTTGAATATAAAATAAATGAGATAACCAAGT
>Ga0308170_10000329_pt1 | contig 69113 bp, 116 predicted proteins | sample PhyBR2_2_FD_202136 | JGI IMG/M metagenome (GOLD analysis project Ga0308170, IMG submission 202136) | Phyllosphere microbial communities from UC Gill Tract Community Farm, Albany, California, United States - DLSLSB.R2 | ecosystem: Host-associated > Plants > Phyllosphere > Unclassified | place... | reverse complement strand
CTGCTGAGGATCTTGGCGATGAGGGGCTTGGCCTCCCAGGCGAGGTCGGTGAGCTCGGCCAGGGAGAGGGAGCTGCCTTCGAATTCGAGCATGGCGAGCTTGCCGATGAGGCTGTTGGCAGCTGCGGGAGTGGAGAGCTGCTTGGTGGTCGCGGTGGTCATGGGTTCATCCTATGACCATTCGCTTCTCCCTGTCAACGGGAGTTTCTACTATTTTCCCTAGAGTCTCGCTAGCCTCGGGCTTCGATCTGAAGTCGAAGCCTGGAGCTGTGAGCTAGTCAGGCGCCGGTGGCGCAGCCGTAGCACTGCTCTTCGCCGGGTTCGGGATCGTTGGGGCAGTCCTCTGTGCTGCAGGCCAGGGAATTGAGCCAGAACTGGAAGCCAGGGTCGCCGGGCTTCGGAGCGAAAGAGGGCTCGGTGCCTGCGGTGTCGAACTGGGGAATGGTCATGGGTTCATCCTATGCTGATGGGCTGCTCAGCGCAATGGTTCGGGAGGAGTTTTTTTTGGCTGCGCCGGTGAGCCTTCGATGGCTTCAGAGTAGAGCGGCCACCATGAGTTCCCAGTAGCGCTCCTCGGTAAGCTCGGGCCGGAGCCGGAATCCCTCTCGGCCTCCGATGGAGTCGTAGACTGCCACATTGGAGAGGAGGAGGTCCTCGTCGTAGTCCTTGAAACTAGCTGCCGAGGATGATTCCCTTGGCCACGGTGATGTGTTTGCGGACCTTGGGGAGCTCGTCGGTGATGATGTTCGAGGGCAGGTTGATCCGGTAGTGGGCGGCGATGAGGATCTGGAGGCTCTTGGCGAGTGCCTCGAGGAAGCTCAACACTGCGAGCTCCCGGTGAGCTGCAAAGCTGATGAGCCTGTCGACGGTGTCCTTAGTTTCCCAGATGAGCTCAGTGAGCTCGGCTGGAGTGAAGTCGCCACTGTGGGCTTCGAGGGCGGCGAGCTTGGCGAGGATTTCGTCGGTGGAAGCAAGGTCGAACTCGGCGACGGTGGTAGGTCGGACGGTTGCGGTGGTGGTCATGGGGAAATCGTACACCGGGGTTTCAGTCCCTGGCAATGATTTTTCGGGAAACCGTTCTTCTGACTCGAAGACACTTTTCCTGCCGATGCTTCCTGCCAGCCAGTCGCTGAAGCTCTCAGTCCCGGAAGATCACCTTGCTGGATCGGCCGCCGTCGAAGAACAGGATGCGCTTCTGATCCTCGGAGATGAAGCCCTCGATGGCTCCCATGAGGTTCTTCCGGAGGGCGAAGACTGGAGTGTCCGCGACCCTGCTCCAGTCGGAGGCCTTGGTCACGGTGAGCACGCCCCGGAGGTAGCGGTCGAGGTCCTGGGGAGTCCGATTGTAGGCAGGCTCTCGCTGTCCCCAGCCCGGCCCCTCGAAGGAGAGGTTGGCGATGAGGATGCCGTGGGTCTCGTAGCCGATGTAGGCCTCACTGATGGTGGCCGGCTCGACTTCGTAGTGGCTGCCTTCGATCTCGATGGTGGACGGGAGCTGTTCTGTGGTGGCCGTTGCGGTTGCGGTGTCCATGGGCTTTGGCTTCCTACTGTTGGCCTACTGGCTGGGTCGGTACCCTGTGGGTCTCTACTGGGCTTCGGTGGTGGGGTCGGAACCCTGGGGGGATGCCCTGGAGACGAGCTCCAGGATCTCGAGCTGGAGGGGTTCGAGCTCTCCGGCGGCTGTCCAGAGCTCTTCGGGTTCGGTGTGGGAGAGGAAGACTTCCTGGAAGTGCTGATCTTCGCTCTGGAACCGCTGAAGGAGCCCGGTTGGGATCGCGACCATGGTGACGCTGTCGGCACCTGAGATCTGATCCTGCGGGCTCTCCGTGGTGAGCCCGATGGAGACCTCGGTGCTTCGCTCGTCGAGGTAGGAGGTCTCGCCTTCGAGGGCGGTGTGGAGCACGGTGAGGGGGTAGCGCAGGCCTGCGAGCCCGGGGTACTGCTTCTCTCCGCTGATCCCGTAGAGCCGGAGCGCGTCGGTGTCCCAGCGACCCTCGTTCTCGAGCTCTTCCTCGAGGCCGGTGGGCTGCTCGAGGCCGCGGGGCTGGTTCTCGGTGGCGTAGGGGTGGCTGGTGAAGGCATCCCAGCGGGATTCGCCGGCGAGCTCACAGGCTGCGAGCAGGTAGGGTGTGGTTCCGTCGAAGGCGGCTGCCTCGCCGTGGCCCCGATCTTCGAGCTCGAGGAGGAGCCCGTCGAGCTGCTCCCGGGACTGGACGACGGTGCTGGTGGAAGGGTTCGTGGATTCATCCATGGGCTTCGCTCACTTCCAGAGTGGATTGTCGATGACCACGAGCTCCGCGTAGCTCTTCCCGAAGATGTGATCGTTCATGTCGATGAGCGAGGAGAGGGAGTCCTCGAAGTGGCCGAGGCTCCCCTGGCACATGGTGAGGAACTCGATGTGGTCCTCCAGGGAGATCTTGCCCTCGAGGACCTGGATGGCGATGTCGTTGTAGATGTGGATCCCGTGGCTGTCGTGGATCTTGAGGAGCTCGCCGACGATGAAGTCAGCGACGCCGTTGCCTACGAAGCGCTGTACGCCGTCGTAGAGGGCGGTGGGATAGACCTTTCCGTTGATGGTGACGGGAATGATCTCGAGGCCGTTGGCCGTGGTCTTGTCGGCCGGGACGGCGCTGGTGGCTTCGGTGACAGTCATGGGGTTCCTTCTCTCAGCCCTCGCGGGAGGACTCTGGGTGGGGGTGGACTTCCATCGGTTGCGGCGAGCCATCGACCTTTGGAGCGATTGCTGTTTCTCTCTTGGAACTGACCGCACCTGCGAACTGGCGAGCGGTGATGGCTCGGAGCTTCGCGAGGGCTGCGTCTTCTTCCCGGTTGAGCTTCCGGGTCGTGCGAACCCAGACTGCGGCGAGGACGGTGAAGCCCGTTCCCATGAAGGCCAGCACTGCGGGAAAGACCCAGCCGGGATCTGTGACTGAGAGGAGGTCCATGGGTGGTTACTGCTTTCTGTGGGCCGGGCTTCGGGGCTAGAGTTCGATGCCTCGGCTGCGAGCCTCGTCCTGGAGCGCTCGGAGATGGACTGCAGTAGCTCCTGCGGCCATGCCAGCGCCGGGGCCGGCACCGGTGAGCCCCTTGAGCTTCCGCTCGAAGAGCGCGATCTTGCCCATGAGATCGGCCTCGGTGAGGAGATCGGTGGAGGTTGCCATCTGCCTGTTCCTGTCGGTGGAGAGCTCTAGGGGAGCCGGGCGAGGAGGCGAGCGTCCTGGAGGGCGATCTCGAGCCCTGCTTGCTCATCTGCGGGCATCAGGGGAAGGAGCTCGGCCATCTCCATGGCGGCGGTGGTCGGGGAGATGGCTGTCTTCGCCAGCTTGAGTCCGGCTTCGATGCCTCGGGCCTTGGCCTGGAGCCGGAGCTGGCCCTCTTCGGAGCGGCCGGCGATGAGTCCCTCGATGGACTGGAGCTTGCGCTGCAGGGTGTCGATGAGGTCCTGGAGGTTCTCCTGGGCTCGAGCTGCGAGGCCGTCCCGGTGGGCGTGGATGTCAGTCATGGTTCCATCCTATGTGGGAAGTGGATTCCTGTCAACGGGCTGAGCAGAGACTTGCTCGCCGCTGGGTGAGGCTGATCGACAGTAGCCGGTCGAGGAGGGAGCTGATCAGCGAGCGGAGTTGAGCCCGCGGAGCTCCTCGACCCAGAGGAAGCCATCCTCGCTGAACTCGACTCGGCCCTGGGCGAAGCGGTCTCCGTAGTCGAAGCTGAAGCTCTGGGGCTCACCTTCGACGAGTCCGGGAGCGTTGAGCTGTCGGTTCCAGGCGAAGATCGTTCCGAGGAGGTGGCCGAGCTCCCGGCGGAGGGTCCGACTGTCGAGGCCCTTGGCCCCGGAGTTGAGCTCCCGGTGGAGGAGGCCCACCGCGAAGCGGCCTCGCTGCTCGGCGTTGAGGCCGTTCCAGAGGAAAGAGGGAATCTTGTAGAAGCGGTCGTAGCCCCGGTCCTCAGCTCCGAAGCCCTGGGAGAGGAGCCGGTCTGCGACGGAGTCGAAGAAGTCCTCGGGCTGTCGGGCGGGGTTGTAGTTGAAGGCGAGGAAGGCGTTCTGCTGTGCCGTCGTGTCGCCGAGGGCGACCGTGAAGTCAGCGATCTGGTTGGGGTCGAGCTCCCCGGCCTCGAGGATCTCCATGAGCCCGAAGAGCGCGACGGTCTGGAGCTCGTAGTGGAGCCGGGCCACCCAGGTGTAAGTGGAGCTGAGGTAGGCGCCGCCGTCGGAGCCCTCGTAGCTGTACTCGACGGGCTTTTCGAGCATCTGCTGGTAGTCGATGAAGTGCTCCCGGTCGGAGCGGATGGCAGCTGCGAGCACGGGGTTGTGGACCTCGATGCTCTCCATGGCGCCGGCGATGAGACCCAGGTTCTTCAGGGCGGCGATCTGCTCCTCGATGATCTTGGGGTCGGTGTAGTGCATCATCATGCCGTCGGTGGCGATCTCCCGGGCGGTGGGCCGGCGAGTCGATGCTTCGAGGATCTGCTCCATGGGAGAAACTCCAGAGGTTTGGTGGTGTGGTGGTGTGGTGGTGTGAGTTCTACTATACACGGTGTCAGCGAATCCACAATGGGAGTAGCCCCGGAAGCTGGTCAGGGATGCTGAATGGGCTTCCGGGGCTACTCCCCTGGAGTTCTGGAGGCTCCGGGCTGGAGCTCAGCCGGCGATGGAGAGCTCCTCCACGAAGAGGGCACTCTCGTCGAGGTAGTCCTCCCCGTAGGCGTTGGTGCGGTGCTTGAAGTAGCCCTTGACCTCGACCTCGACGGCCACACCTGCGATGTGGGCTCCGGCGAAGCGGCCCATGCTGTAGGCGCTGGTTTGCTTCCCGAAGAAGATCCGCCGGGGACCATCGGCGTCCCCGTCCGAGTAGCGGAGGCCTCCCTGGAACTCGGTCTCGGGAGTGATGATGCCGCAGCGCTGGGTGAAGCGCATGGTGCCCCGGTAGGGGCCTGCGGGAACGGTGGTGGTCTCGTTGGATTCGCTCATGGGTCCAACCTATGTGGACAGCCTGTCCCTGTCAACCATCCCCTGGAGTTTCCTCCCCTAGCACCCTTTTCCGGAAATGGCAACGCCCCCGCTGGTTCGTGGTCACAGCGGGGGCGAAGCGTCTGGGAGAGGATCAGCGGTGCTGAACCAGGGCGGGGTTGGCGAAGGCCCGGCGGGTGGTCCGGTGCTTGGTGGGCTCACCCGAGGTGTGGTGGACGGTGTACCAGACGGTGCTCTCCGTGAAGCCGTCCACGACGGCCTCTCGACCGGCGATGGTGTAGAGGCCGTCGACCTCGGGGAGGGTGATGCCGTCAGTGGATCCCACGGGCGTGGGAATGGTGGAAGCAGGAGCGGTGGCGGTGGTCTCGAGCTGCGTGGTGGTCATGGGTTCAACCTATGCGCAGGTGAGCAACCTGTCAACGGTCTTCTCGAAGTATTTTCGCAGCGCTGGGGGTTCGGCCTGGGTGGCCGCTCGAAGGCGGGTTCGAGGGTTCGGCCCCTCTGTTCAGTCTTCGTCCTCGCTCAGGGTGAGGTAGTCCTGGAGCCGGCCGATGTGGTAGAAGTGGTGGATGCTCTCGGGGTCGCCTCCGTAGGTAGCCAGGAGCCCGGAGAGCTGAGCGTGGAGCTCGGCGTTCTCTCCGGCCACGATGGTCGGGAGCTCCTCGGCGTCGGGCTCGTAGCCCGTCCGGGAGTCTGCCACGGACTGCTCGTGGGCCTCGATGGTGGAGAGGATCTCATCGCTGAGCGGGTGGAACTTGTCGCCCTGGTTCTCGGCGTAGAGCTGCACACCGGTGAGCGCTTCCTGCGTGCGCTCGTCCATGGCGAGCTGCTGGGCGAGGATCCGGTCGATGGCCTGGTCGGGAGTGTCCATGGGAAGACACTACACCGGAGTGCTACTGCCCGCAACCGTCCTATCCCAGAGATTTCCGGCCGGGTGCCTTCGGCTCAGGAGTCCAGTGCCCCTTCGATGTCGGCGGGATAGAGGTGAGCTGCGTTCTCCTCCTCGGCGCGGGCGAGTACGGCGCGGACAGCATCTTCACGATCGGCAGACCCGTCGATGGCCCGGGCTGCCCTGTAGGCAAGCTCTCGGAGTTCGATGGGGTCGGTGTCGATGAGCTCGTCGGCCTCAGCCCAGATCTTCTTCGAGAGGGCGCGGAGTTCTTCGGTGTGATTGGCCATCCGTCGATGGTACACGAGAGAGCATGCTGTCCGCAACTGCTGCCGATCCTTCGGGAGAAAGAGAAAAGCCCCTCCCAGTAGCGGGAAGGACCTCTCTCGGATCGGTCAATGGATCTTGGAAGTGGCAGAGCTTCGATCAGGCGAAGACCGGGCGGATGGCGGCGTCCTCGTCCTCGATGAGCACTGCGAGGTCGGCCCGGGCCTGCTCGGTGAGCGCGTGGTCGGAGGCGCTGGCGTGGAGCTCCCGGAGGGTGGGGATCGCGGTGTCGGTGGGGTAGGCGGCGATCATCTTCCGGCGGAGCATGAAGTGGATGCCAGTGGAGTTGCGGAGGTAGTTCTCGAGGTTGCTCATGCTCTCGGCCATGGGATGCTCCTGGAAGTTCTCGGTGAACGCCTGTGGTGGAGGCGCTCCGTGTGGTGTTGAGTTCATCATATGTGGTCAGGGAGCGTAGCGCAACCCCAGGACGAGCTCAGTGGCCGACGAGCTCCTCCATGTCCTCTCGGCTCATCCGCTGGAACTCCCGGGCCGTGAGAACGGTCCAGCCCCTGCCGGTCTGGATGTGCCAGTCGGCGGGCCCCTCCTCGGAGAGCTCAAGGGCGAGGGCCGCGGCCTTCGCTGGAGCGTTGACGCCCCGGAAGGCCTGGTTGACTCCGAGGCTCTTTCCGAAGACCCGGAGGGAGTTGGGAGTCTCTGCCTGCCTGCAGCGGGCTTCGAGGACCGCGAGTCGATAGGCCCGGCGCTCTGCTGCGAGGGCGGATTGGGAGGATGCGGTTTCCATGGGCATGATCCTACACGGTGAGTCCAGCCGGCGCAATGGTACTGTGGACACGGGTAGAGCGGGATACAGGTCAGGCCGAACTCAATCAGCAGAGCTAAACGGTTGACCTGACTCGCAGAATATGCAATGATTGAGACTGTAGATCTGCTTTCAGTCAACAATCTGACTCACTCGTCATCTCGACCTAGAACAGGATCCCCATGGACTTCATACCAGTCACCTACACCAAGGAAGAGAAGCGTCAGACTCGGAACAGTGTCATCACTCGACTCGGTGTTGGCGCAGGGCTGCTAGGTGTTGTTGCCGCTCTGATCCTCACCTTCGGAGGATCTCTCGAAGCAATCATGTTGGCACTCCCCTTCAGCCTAGTGGGAGGGCTGATGGCTGTGATAATGGCAGCCGAAGCTCCCGGAGAGAAGGCCTCTGCTAGGAAGCGAGCGCGGACTGAGAGGATCCGGAATTCTCTCAACGAGCACTACGGAATCAGGCTCAATGGAGAGCAGTTCAAGGCGCTTGAGTATCCCGACTTCGATCCGGGTAGAGGTTTCGGAACCTTTGGATCGGTGAAGATCCAGGATCAGGTCGATGGAGTTGATTTCATCGAGCGCACCATCTACCTGACGGCTGCCGATGGAGAGTTGAAGCTTTCGGAGTCCCGGGATGGAAAGCGCTTCAAGGAGCTCAAGCCCGTTCGTCGCACCCTGGAGGCTTCGACAGCGGCTCCTCTCGGCATCTCAGCCTAACCCCTCTCTCCGGAAAGGAAAGCACCCATGGACTTCATACCAGTCACCTACAGTGCTGAAGAAAAGCGCCGAAATCGAAAGTTGATGAGCCGTTGGATCGGTGCAGGTGCCCTAGGTGTTGCTCAAGCGCCTGTGCTGGTGCTGACAGGGTTGGTGCCTATAGCGGAAGCGCTGCCCTTTGGTCTGACTTTCGTGGGATTCGGGCTTGGTGTTCTCTCTATGATCGCCGTTCCCTCGACCATCGCGGACGAAAGAAGGCGAAATCGACAGAATGCTCGAACCGAGTTCGCCAGAACCTCCCTCAACGAGCACTACGGTCTCAGACTCAGCCCTGAGCAGTTCGCAGCCCTTTCCTATCCCCGGGAGGATCCCGGTTCCGGGTTCCAGACCTTTGGATCGGTGAAGATCCAGGATCAGGTCGATGGAGGCAACTTCCTGGAGCGCACCCTCTACCTCATCGCCACGGACGGCGAGCTGAAGCTCTCCGAGTCCCGGGACGGAAAGCGCTTCAAGGAGCTCAAGCCGGTTAGACGCGCACTGGAAGGCTCATCGGCTCAGAAGGCGCTCGATGAGGCTCACCCCTCGGAGACGCTCGAAACTCTCTCCGCTCCCGTCGGCGTATCAGCCTAGCATCCGATCTCGGAGCTCTAAGAGGACTCCAGCCAGAATCCCATCCGAAAGGTTCACTTCCCATGACAACAGCTGACGACATCACTGAGGTCGCTCGGACTCCCCATCACCTGTCCTTCGACATCACCGGTGCACCCCTGAGGGTAGCACTGGCAGTGCCCTTCGAGACCCGGGTTTTCGGCCATCGGAAGGTGGCTGCCTGGTCAGTGGACAAGGACGGAAAGCGGCTCGTGCTCCACTGGACAGACCGCTACGGTGAGCCTTCGCCCAGCCCGGTCTATCCTCTGCCGGCACCCCTGGGCCTTGAGCAGGTCTTGGGCTTCGTGGAGACCTGGCTCGAGTCGGTGGACTATGGTCCTGCCCCGAGCACCGACGGGAGCACTGCCAAGGGATCCAGGGTCTACGCTCAGCACTGGGGTCAGATCGATGGCCACGGCTGGTCGAGCTTCGTGGCCATCGAGCCCGAGTGGCTCGTCTACGGCAAGTAGCAAGCGAGATCCGAGGGTATACTCGGATCGACAGCTACCTACTGATCCCCAGGGAGAGGACATCAGATGATCTGGAACAGAGACGCCCGGGAGGCCAAGCGGAAGCTCCTGGCAGCCCACAGCACTGCCTTCAAGGTTGCGCAGGAGGTCTATGATCGCTACCGGGGTCAGTCCGTGGTGATGAGCGAGGGTGAGGGCCCTGGCTACTCCTTCGTGTCGGCGGCTAGCCCCAGCCGGGAAGCCTGGGATGCCTACTTCGACAGCATGCGGGAGCAGGGCTTCAGCGCCTGGGATACCCAGAAGCGCTTCAACCGCGAGTTCGATAGCTGGAGTAAGTAGCGCGGGCTTTCAGCCGTCGGTATGATGGACCGGCGGGATCTCCTTCCCGTCGGGCATAGGTAGAAGGAGTCGGTCGGTCGGCATGGGAACTGGTGAAGTCGCTACCCGGGAGGATCAGCTCTGGCCCTTCGGGAAGTACCAGGGGCAGCCCGTCGATCGGGTCATGGCAGATCACAGCTATCTCGAGTGGGTGCTCAATCAGCCCTGGTTCGCTGAGGACTACAGCCGGCTCCACGGGCTCATCATCAACTTCGGCAACGAGTCCCAGGACTCCCCGGAGCACAATGCCTTCCAGATTCGCTTCCTCGATGAGGAGGTCCGGCTTGCGGTCGCCCGGCGGCTCGGCTTCGAGGAGCTCGATGGGGCTGTCTGTGGCAAGCAGAAGGCCGTTGCCCGACGCATCGGCAAGGAGCTCGGCTGTGTGGTCCATGAGAAGGAGTCCCAGCTCCGGGTTTCTGCGGTGAAGTTCGAGGAGTCCGGCTGGGATGTGGCCTTCGACATCCTGCCCGCCTCCTATGTGGCCTGGCTGGACGCTGCCCGGGGCAAGGACTATGTGGAGCTCCTCGAGGGCTGGGGAAAGCCCAAGCTCGCCGAGAGTAACCGGGGAAAGCTCAAGGCCCACCACGGTACACTGGATGTGGCTGTCTATGAGCCCAACAGCTTCCGGCGACCGCGGGTCCTCGTGGAGCTCAAGCCAGACCTCGGCGACGACTACCCGAGCGTCCTTCGACAGATCCAGCGCTATCCCGGTGGTGAGAATGAGTCTTTCGCGGAGACCGGCCGGGTGAGGAGGTCTTCGGGCCGCGGCGCCCAGGGATCCCGGGGGAGCAAGGCTGGAGCACCCCGGGAGCTCAAGGTGCTCATCGTTCGCCGGGCCCGGTTCTCCACGGTGAGCTTTGAGCAGGTGAAGGCGTTCTTTGCTTCGGCCAATGTGCTCTTCATCCTTGAGTCTGAGCTCGATGTCCGGGATGACCCCAATGTGGTGGATGCTGAAGTGATCGAGGATGGCTCTGGGGTAGCTGGCAAGCCACTGGAGCTCGAGGCGACTTCAACCTCTGGTGCTTCGGCGACTGCCTCCAGGGTCAGCCGCTCGAACCGGGGCACGGGCTCCGTGGTGGATCCGGATGCCGAGCGCTTCGACCGGCCCTCAGAGCGGAGTGGATCAGTCGACCGGGAAAGACCTTCGAAGCTACATCCTGTGGAGAGCCAAGCTGGCAGCGATCCTGTGGATGAGCTCTTGGATGCTGAGTTCCTGGCTGCGGATCTGGAGCTCCGGGCGACGGAGGCTCCCCTGGGTGCTCCTGGCTTCGTCCGGAGGGCTACCACTGATCTACCCAGCGATCAGGAGGTCGAGGACTTCTTCGAGGATGACGACCTCTTCGACTGAAAAGATCTGATAAGCTGAAGTCTACATTCGATAGGGTAGCCCTATGAATCAGGAACTGAATGCTCGAGCCGTAGAGCTCCTCTCTAAGGTCGAACTCAATGCTGACCTCACCGGCAAAACTACGGAAGAGACGACGCTCTATCGCCAACTTTCTGAGAGGCTGGGCCCTGCAGTCGCTGCGCTACTCAAGCGCTATGAAAAGCGTCGAGTTGTGCTAGAGCTAGATGAATCCATTGAGCCTGAACCCACTGGTAGCTACATCGGCGGTCACCCTTTCATCAGCGCCGACGAGAACTTCAAGTGGCCTCGCAGCGAAGATGGCGAGGAGCTGATGACATTCATCATGCAGCTGAACTTCGCCGATCTGCCGAAGCTGGAGGGGTTCCCCGTGTCGGGCTTGATTCAGTTTTGGATTCGGGGCGAAGATGACCTCTTTGGTCTTAGCTTCGATGAAGGCGATACAGGTCGGGGTGGACTTCTCGTCAAGTTCTACCCAGGTGATCAGATCAAAACACCAGCTAGCTCTCCCTCAGATCCTATTCCCAACAAGCTCGATGAGTACGATGGTCTTGGTCCACTTGCTGTTACTGAGCCATTCGCACTAATCGGCTCTGAAGCACTGAGCTTCTTCAGTAGAGAAGATGATCTTATTGACGAAGCCGTCACAGGACTCTTCGACTGGGAAGTTCGCGAGCTCGTTGAGGACCTTCACCCCGATTTTGCCTTCGAACCAAAGTCGCAAGTTGGAGGCTACCCTGGATTCATTCAGGGTGATCCTCGATACAGAAACCCAGGTCCTCAGACACTGATCTTTCAGGTAGAGAGCATGGCAACAGCTTCTGGGAGCGATGTCATCTTGTGGGGTGATTCAGGCAATGCTCAGGTTTTCGGTGATCTCGAGGATCTAAAGCGAGGCGATGTGTCTTCGTTCTGGTGGGATTGGGCCTGCTTCTGATGTCCCATGTCCTCTAAGCGCAAATGCTCTAGGCTCCTATTCTGTGCGCTACCTCTCGATACGGTGATTTGGAACCGACGGACCATCGCTTAGAACGGAACACCCATGCAGCCTATTCCCTATGAGGCTCTTCCCAGTGACGGTGCTGGCGTTATCACCCTCAAGCTCGTCATCGGCCTACTCATTATAGCTGTGGGATTGCTCTATAGCTCCGCTAAGAGGAAAAAGCACGGGAAGAAGACGCCTGTGACTGACGATCTCATCGGCCTTGCTGCCATTGTCATGGGCTTTACGCTCATCGCAGGAGGGCTCGGTCCTTTCCTCAGGGCTACTCCCTCTTACTCGCAGGTCTACGAGCAAACAGAGGCAGTCCAGAAGGAGATCCAGAAGTCCTACGGGTTGGAGCTCTCCTTCAAGGACGCCGAGGCGCTGGAGTATCCCTCCGAGGGTCCGAAGGCGAAGTTCAGGGTCTACGGCTCCTTCGAGGAGCAGAGGCAGACCCAGGGTAAGTCCTTCGTCTCACGAACTGTCTACCTCGTATGGTCGGACGGTTCCCTGGGGCTCTCTGAGTCGAGCGATGGTAAGTCCTTTAGTCCCCTGGAGCCAAAGAACTAGGCTGCCTCCTGATCCGGAGAGTGCGACCGATCCGACGAACGATGCGAGGGAACGCTCAGAGGCGCTGAGAACACCAGCTGTGGCCAGTGGATAGCAACTCCTGTTGACAATCCACTGGCGACAGCTGGTGTTGAGCCTGGAAGCGGATCAGGAGTTGATGCGCGCCTGGAGCTTGGCCACATCCTGAGCGAGACCCGAGCGGCCAGCCTTGAAGTTGGCGATGGCCCGAGCGACGGCGGGGATCCGGGGGAGGAAGATCGAGGCGACGAAGAGCACGGAGACGATGGCAGCGACGAAGAGGCCGAAGATCAGGAGGTACTGGAAGTCGTTCATGGGTAGATCCTATGTGACTGGAGATGCTCATGTCAACTGTCCACGATGGAGTTTTTCGGGTTGTGGCCTACTGCAGATTCATGTAAGATAGACCTGCAGTATGCTCACTACCGTTGAGCACGGTCCACCGAACAGAGGAATGGAACCATGGCCAAGGAGCCTCGAGGCCGCGAGCTGAAGAAGCCCGCGCAGCCCCTCCCCGAGCTACCCTATTCCCTGGGTCGGCTTCGGATGCCCCGGAAGACCAATCGGAAGGCAGCGAAGCTCATCGAGAGCGGAGTGAAGCTCTGGGACCGCCGCTACGCTGATCGTCGAGCCCGTCAGCGGGGAATCGAGAACGCCGAGGGCCAGGAGCGCAACCGGCGCTATCGCCGGCTTCAGAACGACTACCTCCGGAACCTCCTCAAGGTAGCCAGGGGCTGGCAGTTCATGGATCGCCAGGGAGCCATCGAGCCCGATCTTCGGGTGGAGATGAGCTTCGAGGAGCGCATCGACAGTCTGATCGCAGCCGCGAAGATCGTGCCATTCCGGAATCCCGAGGATGAGGAAGTCTACTTCCGGGTGGCAGGCCTGACCTGGCCAGAGCACATGGATCTTCGAGCAGTGCTCCCGGAGGGGCTGGTTTCCACCTACAGCTACAGCGATCGAAGCATCGAGCTCGGTGACGGCAGGTACTTCATGCGACTCAACCGCTACGACCCTCGAGTGGATGGTCCCTTCACGGATGACGATGGAGTGGTCCACGGCACGGGTGTCCATGACTCATCAAGCCGGGACTCCAAGGGTCGACTGGTATCCCGGTAGATAGCCGCTTGCGATCCTACACTGCCCATTGCCAAGAGCACTCCGGTGGCATAGGGTGAAACCCTGCAAGGTAGACACACGGAATCTCAAGACAGGGGAAACGGAACGATGGCTGAAACCAAGGTTGAACTCCAGCATGGCATGCGTGTTCGAGTCAAGGGCACGCTCTACTACAACGGTCGGGTAGGAACGCTCTTGCCCAATTCCGGTGATGCCGAGGATTTCTGGAACTTCAATGTGGAGCTCGATGCAACCACCGATCCCGAGGTCGACGAGATCTCCCGGGGTGCTCGCATCATCGGCGTCTACGACTTCCAGGTCGAGCCCGTCTAGCTCGATCGAGTCAGCGCCAGCTGAAGTTCAAGTGCTGGAAAACTGACAGTTGCGGGATCAGTAGATGGATGTAGGATGGTGCTACACCACTCCGCTACATCCAGAGATCGGATCTCCCCATGGCCAAGAAGACCTGCCACAACTGCTCGGAGCGCTTCGACGGGGACGACCTGACGCTGGCTCGCCGGAAGGTCGGTGGGAGCTACCGCCGGGCCGCCTCCATGAAGGAGTGCCTGATCTGCGAGGGCTGCGCTCGTTCCCTGGCTGATCGGATCGCGCCTGGCCAGCTCAGTGTCGCGCAGTGGTCCAACGCGGGTCTTCGATCCGCCGTCCGGGACTTCGATCTTTGGAACACCCGGAAGGCCGAGCTTGCTTCCGCCTAGCTCATACTTCCCAAATCGAATATTCCAGCTACGGATCGGCACTTTTCTACGGCATCCTGTATGTCAGATTTGTCATCCTGAGCGCGCAGCCTAGAGCATCGGCCACATCGACGCTCTAGGCTGCCTCTCTGTGGTCTTCAGCCGCAATTCGGTCAGAACAACTGCTTTCGAATCACGATGCGCTACCACAGCCTTTCTGCAGCTTGTTGGCCGATTCGGCCCTCCCGGAGGAATCCGAGGAGCCACCACTGTACGACCTGGAAGCCTGCCGATTGACAGCTGTTCTCCCAGCGCATAGGATGATCCCATGGACTCTGACTTCGCCACGCCCTTCGCGGGCCACTTCGATGACGCTCGCTTCGATCTTCGCACCAACGGGAACCGCCAGGAGGACGCGATTCTCTGGCTGAGCTTCTTCCCGGAGTTCGGAACTGTGAGCCTCGGTGCCCACGATGGCGCCGCAAGGGGCTACAGCCACGAGTTCAAGTCCCAGGATCCCCGGGATGTGGCACCCTTCATCAAGTCGGTGGAGAGGGACTACGGCGTGAAGGTACCGAAGGCGATCCGAACGCAGACTGAGGAGTACCTCAGGGCCGTTCCCGATTCCCTGGGATTTTCCGGCGAGGTCGGTAAGGGTGGCGACTGCGAGACCTGCGGACCCCACCGGGACCAGCTCGAGGCCTTCTACTTCCCGGCCTTCGAGGAGGACGGCGCAACATCGGTGGCCGTTTCCAACAGCTTCGGCTGCTACTCCTCGGTGGAGCACATGGGAACCCTGGAGACCGCCGGTGATGAGGCACTGAGCTACCTGAAGCAGGTCCTCGCCAGCCTGGATGCTGACCTGGATCGAGGCCGTGAGGCTCCTAACCGGGACGAGCTCGCTGAGTTCATCGCGGGCCTCGAGGGCAAGCTGGCGGCAGTCCGCTAGTCGCTTCTCCTTCGCTCTGGGAAGCCGTCGCCGCCTCGGCTCTCCGCACGCCGCCTCTTCCGGTCTCAAAACTGATCTGGGGGAGGCAGTTGCGCGTTGGAGGACTCCGGCGTACGATTGCCCCATGGACACCGCCATCGCATCGAAGCCCCGCACCATCGCTGAGCAGGCAACCTACGCCGACGCCCGGGAGATCGCCCGTCAGAACTTCGAGGAAGCCAAGCTCAAGGGCGATGAGGCCTGGGACTCCTACATGGAGTCGAGCAATGCTGAGCGTGCCGCCGAGGACGCCTGGGATGAGGCCATCCGGACTGGCGTCAACGAGCAGAATGCTCAGAACGCCTACCTCACGGCTCGCCGGGAGTGCAGCGCTCGGCTCCACCAGTACAACCGGCTCTGCGACCTCTCCACCAAGGCTGGCCGAGAGGCCTCCAAGTTCGGGCTCTGAGCTTCCAGGCTAAGGGTTCTCTTCAGCTGACCACAGCACCACCATCCCTCCGATCCAAAGGAACACCACTCCCATGAGCGCAACCGCCACCGTAACCAAGTCCACGCCCACCGAGCTCTTCGCCATCGATCTCAGCGATCTCAACATGGGTCCCATCGTCACCTTCGACGCTGAGGACGCTGCCGACTTCGGCAACGCCCGGCGCCTGAAGGTCTCGGGCCTCGTCGATCCGGAGATCTTCCGGGGCAGCCTCGTACTTCCGGCGCTGGCTCTCGCGGCCATCGAGCTCGCTGAGCTCGCCCAGAAGGAGTTCGGCGTGGAGCTCCAGTTCCACCTGAACCTCTCCGTCGACTACCGGCCCACCATGGTCATCGACTCGGGTGCGGATGAGCTCCTGGCAGCTGCTCGCAAGCGAGCCGGCGCCGATGTCGTCGGCTACGCTCGCTGCGTCACCGACCCTGAGCTCCCCTGGGGCTACATCGCCGACATCAAGATCTCCCTGAACCGCATCATCCGCGAGAGCAAGTAGGAGCCACTCCCATGAGCACAGCCGCAGCGAGCGAGAACTCGGAGCCCCGGGTTCTACAGGAGTCCATCTTCGAGAACACGACATCTGAAGACATCGAGTTCCTCATCCCCGTCAACGAGAAGGTCCGCGTGAGCTACGACCAAAAGCGCTTCTCCTACGAGGTTTTCTCCTCGGAGCGTGAGCAGCAGTCCGTGGTGCTCGGCCCGGGCGATTCCCTGGAGCTCATCTCCTAAGCCACCCTAGCTCCGGCTCGATAGGATGGATCCATGGCAAGGAACACTGGCAGAGGATCCCGGGCAGCACTACCGCAGCCCGGAGCGACTCGAGCATCCATGTGGACAGCTGGCAACAACACCGTGGGACGCTTCCAACGGGCCAAGAGCATGGGTGGAGCCTTTGACAGCCGACCTGGGATCCTGGAGAGCCTACGGAGCTTCTGGAGGGGACGATGACCACAGGACCGGAATCTTCAGAATCATCGAACGACCGTTCACCGATCTCCCTTCCTGGTGATCAAGCTGTTCCCGGCTGGGAGCTCAGAGATCAGGAACTCAGCAGCTGGCGTGAGGACCGGTCCAAGTACTACTTCCGGGACATCGGCTACCTCCTTCAGCATGTGGTCTGCAGCCACCGCTACGAAACTCGGAATCGGGGAAGCCAGCGGCCCAGCGATCCGGGCTGGCATTGCTGCAGCTGCGGCTGGGAGGGCTACTGGTCTGCCTTCGAGCCCCATGTGGCCGACGAGCTTCGAGCACTGGTCACGAGTGATGACCCCGTGGCCTACTGGAAGGCCATTCAGAATGCCCGGCTCGCGGCGATTCCCGACGACGGCTGGGAATAGGCTCAGCGCGGAGCTAGACCTCTTTAGCGCAGTTCCCGTTGACAGGACATCCTGAGTGGTCATAGGATGAACCCGTGACCATCACTTTTGTAGATGCTTTGCTCTCCAACATTGTTGAAGGTTCGAGCGATGCTTTGGCTCAAGCGAGCCTCCCGGATCGACCCCGACCGTTCTTCGAGCGCTCTGAGATCACCTCCAAGCGCCACTTCATCCTCGATGAGATCCCTGACCTCAACGCCGACGCCCTGGGAGCAGCCTGCGAGAAGTGCGGCGCTCGCTTCAGCTGGGGCCAGTGGCTCAATGCAGCCGATCGGCTGAAGCTCATGGAGTGCCACCGCTGCGGAAATCGGATCTACAACGAGGACTTCTGCCTCGACCCCTCAGATGAGCTCCTCGCTGAGCTTCAGGTGCCTGGCTACTTCGATCGGACCTGGTACCACGCGACAACCCGGCAGAACTGGCTTCCGGGAGTTCGGGGAGCCTTCGGAGGCGACTTCCTCATCCACGCCGGTGATCGGATCACTGCCATGGCCCGGGCCGACGGCTTCTACGAGTCCAACCGGATGCGCCACCGGGCAGGCCGGGAGCTGGAGATCTTCCTCTACTCATTCAAGTTCCGAGGCTCCCGGAGCTTCCGCCCTGAGCTCTTCGAGGACATGGGAGAGGACTGGCCTGAGGATCTCCGCCATGAGCGAAGCATGGGCGTCCTCGCCAACGGCGACACGAGCCCTACAGGAGATGTCCCCATGAGCGAGGGATTCCGGGGCGCTGGCTACTACAACCGCTACGAGGTGCCCGGCTCGGTGAGCGTGATCGCTCCCGCGAAGCACATCCAGCTCAACACGGTGGAGATGGTCTCCCTGGGAATCTGAAGGCTGGAAGCCACTGTCCATTGTGCGGGGGATGCTCCGGGTATACGATTGCCCCATGGACACCCTGAGCGAGGCGGAGATCATCGAGATCGACGGCGGAGACTTTCGCACTCGCTACCGCTGGATGCTGAGTGAACTCTCAGACCTCAACGCTCCCGCTCTGGCTGCGCAGTGCCACGGCTGCGGTACCCCCATGAGCTGGAAGCAGTGGCTCACCTCCGCCAACCACGCTCAGACAGAGTGTGTTCAGTGCGGCCACTGGCTCTACTTCGATGACTGCACGGCTGATCTTCCCTCGGAGGAACTCCTCGCTGAGCTCCGGTCGCCGGGCTACTTCGATCGAACCTGGTACCACGCTTCCCTCAGTGAGAACTGGTTCGAGCGTGTTCAGGGAGCAGCTGATGGAGGGCTCATTGTCCACGCTGGCGACAGGCTGACAGCACTCTCCCGGGCCGACTACCTCCGCAGCGAGCGAGAGGCTCGACAGCTCCCCGCGCAGACTGTCTACCTCCATTCCTTCAGGCTCTCCGCAGCTGAGCCGTTCAGCGCCGATGTGCTCGACGACTGTGATGAGTATTGGCAGGAACAGCTGAGCAAGCCGTCGCCCATGGCTGTGCTGGTTTCCGCTCCAGGTTCTAAGGAGCAGATGGTCACGCTGACCGAGGCAACGCCAGGCGCCACCTACTACAATCGCTACGAGCTTCCGGGGACCCTGAGCCTGATCTTCACCGCCCGGTCCATCGATGGCGCTTCGACCTCTACTGAGATCCTGAGCTGAGCACCGGCCGATCGCTTCCTGCGCTGCGGGTTGCGATGGACCGTTCGATGATGTAAGATGATCCCATGACAGCAGACTTTGAACAGCCAGCATCTGATCTCCCCGAGGCTATCCGCTCCCTGGGTGAGGGTCCCGCAGGTGAGGCTTTCCGAAAGCTCTACGCTGACATGGTGGATGAGTTCACTCCCGAGGAGATCAGCCAGATCATCGTCGGCGACCTCGGTGCACGCAAGGCGCGCGCAGCGGCCGACTGGAGGGCAAACCTGGAGGCAGAGGGCTGGACAGTGCTGACCAGTCCAACTCCTCTGCGCACCATTTTTGAGCGACCCAGCACGCTCTCGGAGGTTGAGAAGCTGCAAGCAGCTGCCCGGCCAATCCGCTATAGTGGCCTGCCCGACGACTTCATCCTCGTCTCCCCCAATCGACTGACCCTGGACAGCATCCTCCGGGAGAAGCTCCTTCGGATCCGCCACGAGGAAATCTACGGATCCTCAGAGGGAGAGCCGGCAGCCGATCACGAAGATGCATCCTCTGACCAGCTCGCAGCCTTCGAGCTCCTCAGTACCGACGAGGAGGCAGCAGCTGCCCTCAGGAAGGACCGAAAGTCCCAGGACACCATTGCCATTACCCGTGGGCTCTGGTCTGGCGTGAAGGACATTCTGGAGCTTCCCGGCCTTCGCTCCGCGCTGGTCCGGATGGCTGAGCAGGATGGAGTGCGCTCCGACTGGTATGCCGAAGACCTCGACTGGATCCTCCAGGACATGGAAGCTCAGGAAGTAGTTCAGGAGCTTGAGGAGATCGATCCAGCCGAGTCAGGGTTCGCTCCGATCCCCGCCCATCCGGGAGATGCGAGGCTCACCGAAGATGTGAGGAAGCTCCTCGGGGACTCCCTGAAGCTTTCCATCGTCGAGCCCCAGCAGACTCCCAAGAGTGACAATGCGGAGCCTCGAGTGCTCATTGACGAGATATGGAGCCTCGTGGCAAAGCGACCAGAGATGGCTGATGTAGATGCTGTGCTTAAGGATGCCGAAGAGCATCAGCCAGCGGGGAGATCCCAGGAGAAGGAGGCGTCAGCTAGCTACAGCGTACTGGACATCCTGAGCGACTACTCTGAGCTCAATCTCGCCCTGGTCAGCGCCTACATCCAGAGCTACGGCCACCGGTTCACGGCGCTCTACAGCGATCTCGCTCAGATCCTGAATGGAGAAGACTTCAGTGATCGCGACAGGCTTGTCATGGTTCTCGGCGCCCTGGAAGGCCACGAGCAGAACGGCACCTACGGCTATCACATCAGCAGGATCCGACAGATCCTGAAGCGCCACTGATCAGCCACCATCACCAGTTCCCTGCACTCCTATGCATAGGAATGCATAGCCTACATAAAGAGAGTCCATCCATGGCACAGTTGACAGCAACCGGCGAGTCTCGAGTGATCTCCGAGGGGTTCATCTCCCTGGGGCACCGGGATCAGGAAGAAGGCCGTCGCGGCCTCTATGAGATCGGTCGCTTCACCACCGAGGCTGAGGCCCGGGAAGCCTGCAAGACCGAGGGTGTCTTCGGCACACCTGGTGAGGTGGAGTCCTTCGAGACTCGACTCTACTCCGGCGGCGCACTCGTGGAAGAGACCGTTCGGCTCAAGTGGAGTAGGTAGCTCCGCTGTCCGGGCGGCTGTTGGCTTTCCGGGTCACGGAATCTTCCGTTGCTGAGCTACTGTTGGCTCGAGCTCTAGACAGAATTCCAGCAAACGGTTGACAGCTGTTCACCGAAGTCGTAGGTTGTTCCCATGACCTCCTCCACGCTGACCGCTCCGATCGTCTCGACCACCAACCCCGTGCTCGTCAAGTTCCGCTCCATCCCGGCTGACTCCCGCAAGGCCTGGGCGCTGGGCTTCCTCGAGCGCGTCGGCGAGGTCTACTTCGCCAACTGGTCGGACGCCGAAGCCAACGAGGCCGCAGCTGTCGTCCGCCGTTGGTTCCGGGTCTACGCTCGCTGATCACCAGCTCTCCTTTCAGCCTTCCAGAAGGGCTCCTCGCACAGGCCCCGTGCGCGGAGCCCTTCTTCGTTCTCCCCGCAGCCTAGCGGCCCTTCGACGGCCCTCTGAGGCCGATCTATGGGTTGCGCTGAGAGCTTCAGTGGCGTATGGTGATCCCATGAACACCTTCGGTAGCCTCCAGAAAGACCCCTCCAAGCCCAGCGGTTTCAGGGGCGCCTCCTTCGTGACGGACGCGGAGCGGAAGATCCTCCCCGAGCTCAACCGGGCCATGAGCCCCAGCATGCGGCTCGCCCTGAAGCTCTACATCGAGGAGCGCTACGACAAGCGGATCAGAAGAGTCGTGGGCTTCCAGGAGCTCGTTAAGACCGGCGGCGGCTGCAGCACCTGTGTCTTCGACTACACCGAGGTGGATGTCTACTTCAAGGACTGGGGAGGCCGGCTCATCAAGATCTCCATCGGCGACAGCTTCAGTGGGCTCGTCCTCAACCTCTCCCGGCAGCTCGGCGGGCTCATCGACTGATCCTGCGCTCTCCCTGAGATGGCCCGGTGGTAGATTTCCACCGGGCCATCTCTAGCTGCCCGGCTGATCGAGGCTGGCAGTAGTCCCACACAACGACTCTGGGAGATGCCGATCTTCGCCCAGGGGACAGGCTACTGTCTTCTAGCGGTGGCTCTAGGCTGATTCGGTACTGTGAACGCTGCAGGTAGTACTTCAGTCAAGCTCGAATCAGCTCGGAGGTCCCCATGGATCAGGCCCACTCACAGCCTTCCACCGGCCACGCCTTCCATCTGATCCTGCGGGACAATGAGGAAGGCGGCATCCACTCCTCCGAAGTAGAGACCTACTTCTCCCTGTCGGATGAGCTCCTAGCGGCGCTCAGTATTCCCCTGGGTCAGTTCGCCCATGAGCTCGTGAGTAGCGCCTACCAGACAGCGCTGCGATCAGGTTCAGATGAGGTCGGCATGGCTCCCTGGTTCGATGTCGAAGAGCTACCAGCAGGGAGCACAGTTCCTCAGCGCATCGAAGACATCGAATCCCTGGAGGGCTACCTCCTGAAAGCCTACAAGACCGCTTGCTGCATCGGATGGGAAGACTGATCATGGCAGAAGACCAGAATCTCGGCCTCGAGGGAGCCCAGCGAATTCTCGCCGAGGCCGAACGGGAAATGGCGGAGCGAGCAACCCGCTGGGAGACAGAGGGAGCGGAGATCGCCGCCAAGATCGGAGAGCGGGAGCCGATCCTCATGGTGGACGAGGCTGCTGAGTACATCAGTAGGCCGGCCCCTCGGAAGCGACCGACCGGCCCCTCGAAGCCCGGTAGCGCCTTCGGGCTCTGAGTGGCCGATCTGCGCCTATCCGTTGACAGCTCATCGGCAAGTGTGCGAGGATGAATCGGTAGTAACTCAGCCGTAGCCAGTGGGGAAACAAGCCCAACAATCGCAGAGAGAAGAGCAGCATGCTGATCGCCGCACAGCACTTCGGTCCCGAATGGACCATCGAAGTGGAGCCTCGCAGCCACAGGACCTGGCGTATCCGGGTCGGCAACGGCGGAGGCATCGCTTCGAGCTTCGTTCCCCTGGGGTTCACCGTCCTCGATGAGTCCGATGTCCCGGTGGAGAAGCTCGAGCTCAGAACTGCGGGCAGGGGTGCTGGTGCTGGATCCGGCACGCTCCTCAATCCCGGTGAGCACCTCGACTACGAGCTCTGGATCCGACTCAAGGACACCGATGAGCCCGGGGCCGAAGAGACCCGAGAGATCGCCCTGGTGCTGAGCTACCTGGAGCTCTCCTACTCGGATCGGAGCTCGCTGGTAGAGCCACTGGTCCCCGAGCGACTGCGCCTTCGGCTCTCCCTGGGCGCTAATCACTGATCGAAGCAAGCTAGAGGCGGGAAACAGACAGATGACAGCAGCAACGGATCCTCGGGACATCAAGGTCTACCAGGGAAGCAGTGATTGGTCAGCCCTCTATGTGAAGGGCAAGCTCGTTCGGGTGGGTGACCACTACCTCATCGATGAGAAGATCTACGAGCTCCTCGGCATCGAGACCGTCGACTCCGATGACTTCATGCGGGGAGGCGAACAGGAGTCGGATGTGGCTCAGACCCTGGAGGAGCTCAACGCCTTCAGCCTGAGCCGGGACGCGGAAGAGGCCCGGAAGCGCGAGGGCGTTCAGGCGCTCTTCGACAATCTCGCGTCCATGGAGCCCGACGATGATCTTCGAAGGCTCATCGACAAGGTCGGGGAGAAGTACGGAGTCTCCCTGAAGGCAAAGGACTGATCACCATGCAGCCAATCCCCATCACTCCAGGACCCGTTGACATCGGCAACGCAGGTACAGTTTTTGGAACCGTGGCCCTGATCGCTGCAGCTCTCTTTGCTGTGGCCGCGCTCTTCTTCCTAGTGCGTGCCAAAAAGCATGAATCCTATCCCACCCTAGCCGTCCTAGGAGCTGGGATGACTTTTGCTCTTATGGCAGTGGAGCTTACTAGCTTTGCTGTCGTGCCCTTTGACAAGCTGAAAGCGGAGAGTCAGGCCATAATCGATGCAGCTGATGCACAGACATCCACAGTGCAGGCCGAGATCCAAAAGGACTACGGGCTGAGGCTCAACACCAAGGAGATCGACACCCTGGAGTACCCTGAGAAGGCTCCCAGGGAGGACTTCAAGATCTACGGACAGCTTCAGAAGATCGGCAAGAGCTCCAAGCTCCAGCTCCCAAGTGACTCGGTCTATCTGATCTGGTCCGATGGAGAGCTGAAGCTCGCGGAAGGTAGTGGCAAGTCGTTCACTGAGATTAAGTCGAGCTGATCCCATGAACCAGATCGTCTCATACTTCCTTCTTGCCGTGCTCTTCGACCTGGCCTTACTCTCGGTTGGTGTAGGAGCGATCGGCGCTGCTGTCCTAACGCTCTTTCGCAAGGTGAGAGAATCGAAGCTCGGATCGGTGGTCCACATTGCTACCGTGGTCAGCCTGCCCGTGCTCATCGGTTCGGTGATTCTCAGTGTGGGAGTGTTTCTCCTGAGCGCGTTAGGCTCAAGCTAGGATAGGCGCTCTAGCTGCCTTCCTAAGTTCGTAGAGTGGATCCGACGCACAACGACTCCCCTTAGTGCTCCCGATCGCTTAGGCGGTAGCCTACGAACGACTAGGGGCAACTCCTGTTGACATCATCGACAGACTGCAGACTGAGAGGGTAGGATAGACCCATGGAGAACTACGACTGGACATTGAGCATCCGCTACGGTGAGAATCCACTGGAGTTTCGCTGGAGAGAGCACTATGGCTCCCACGGTCAGCCCATGGGTCACTACGGCTTCATCTACGAGGCCCACACTCCAGATGAGCCCAGCACCCGGGAGTACTCCTTCGAGGCTGAAAGCGAATGGCTCAACTCAGCGATCAGAAAGGCCGCGTCCAGCTTCAGGCGCACTGAGCTCCAGCAGGAGATCGACCGAAACGGCTTCGAATGGATCCAGAGCGAAGAGCTCAAGAAGGCAAAGATCCTGGAGCTCTTCGAGCGCTCGGAGGCCGGCGAGTATCTCGGTCAGTCCACTAGCAACCAGAACATCTATGTGCAGGACATCGCAGCGATCCTCGATCTGGGCTTTGGCCACACTCGAGATCTCGTGGATGAGCTCGTCGCCCAGGGTAAGGTCGGGCTTAGCGGCATGATCCTGATCTCCAATGAGCACTACGAGGACAGCTTCCGCTACTGGGAAGACAAGACCGGCCACCGGCGGCTCACCGTGGGCGACTGGGGACCCTGGGGCTGCCAGGCCTGTGGTCAGACTGGCGATGAGTACGAGGATCCTTCGGACTACCCCTGCGTGACTCCAGCTGAGCGTGAGCAGGTCGAGGAGTCTCCCGTAGTTGATAGCTCCACCCACCAGGGAGCCGAAAGGGTCTGACCTCTGCTCAGAGCGTCCGAGTGTGGAGGATCTCGGCTCCGAGAAATTCGTAGTAGTCGTTGAAGCGTGATTCGACCACCGAAAGGTTGGTGAGCTCGAAGGAATCGAGCTTCCTCATGCGCTTGAGCTCCGGATCCATGCTCACATGGGGCCGGTACTGGTCCTCGTAGAAGAAGGGCTTCGCGCAGTAGTAGCCATCCGCGATGAGCGCCGCGTAGAGCTCATCCTTGGCAGCAGTGAGCTCGCCCTGCCCATCGTCGAGGTGGGTCACCATCTCCCGGCCGAGCTTCTTGAGCTTCTTGCCGGGCAGCGACATCGGGCGGATGGAGATCGAGTCGAGGTGCTCCGCGATGGTCTTCCCGTGGACGGCACCCTCGGGAGAGCTGAAGTAGCCGAGCACCGAGAGATGGGGCAGATGTCCAGCGCACTGCTCTCCGAGGGGCTGAGCCTCGTCGAAGGCAAGAACGAAGTACTGGCGGATCTCCATGACGGTCACATTACGCGGTGAAGCACGCCCGCGCAACCGGCCGATCGAAGGCTGCTCTTAGCGCTGTTGCGGATCTCTTCGATAGCATGCCGATGACGGCGTCCTTTCGTCGCACTCCCCGGCTTTCGGCACAGCAGCCGAAGAAAGTAGACAGCTACGCCATGAAAGAGACACTGGCAGTCGCCACGCCCAACTGGAAGTTCGATCTGCAGCCCACGGGTCCCGATAGCTGGCGGCTTCGAGTCACCAACCACGGAACCCTGAGCTCTACCTTCGTCCCCGTGCGGGCGGGAATCTCCGGCGACTCGTCGGCCTCCGTGGAGGACTTCAGCTTCACTACTGCCAATAGCCTCACTCTCCTCCACCCGGGTGAGACGCTGGTCTACGAGATCCGTGGCTCAATCAGTCAGCGGGCCAAGCGCAGCTGGCAGAAGGACCACTTCAAGCTCGAGCTCAGCTACATCGCCATCTACGGGATCGGATCGGACGACATCGCTATCCCACTTCCCGAGTGGGTCGGGGGCGAGGGAGAGTCCGAAGATTCCTACCTTGAGTTCGACGCCGAAGGCGACCTCGGCTGAGCGACTTCCGGGCCTAGAGCTCACAGGCAGAGAGCCCGGCTTCCACTTCCAGAAGGAGTGATCGAAGCCGGGCTCTCTGCTGTTCGAAGCTCAGTACCAGGCCCCGGTGCGCGAATCGTCCACGATGGAGTAGAAGAGCTCCTCGGTGATGTGCTCCTTGACGCGCCAGCCGAGGCGGCCCTCGAGGGGGTTCTCATCACCCACGGAGTCGCTGCCGAGGTAGACGGTTTCAGCGAAGATGAGCTCGATGTCGAAGTCCTCTTCGACTTCCTCCGCGGTCTGGCCGAAGTGATCGGCGAGGGGAGCGATGACGAAGGTCTGCATCGCGGACTCGGGGTCGGAGATGACCCGGGCGGTGATACCGTCGACTGCGGTGGCGAAGCCCGGCAGTTCGATCTCGGCGGTGGCGGTGGTCTCGTTTGCGGTGGTCATGGGTCCATCATATGCCACGGCTTTGCTCCATGCAACAGCCGATCGGAACTTTCTAGGCTCTCTTTTTAGACAGCAGAAGAGGGACAGCTGCGAGAACCTGTCTGCAGCTGTCCCTCTTCGGAGACTGCGGGTTGATCTCAGGGGATCAGACGGTCGCGAGCTTCCGGGCCCGACGGATCACCTTGGCGATGGCCTTCTCGGGCTCCACGGCGTGGATACTGACGAAGTCGGTGCCCTCGAACCCGTAGGTGAGGAGCTCACCGGCCTCGTTGAAGAAACCCGGGCTGACTGCAACTGCCTGGCCGTGACCCTGGATACCGATGCCCTTGAGTGCGCCGTCCTTGCTGTCTGCGAGCTTGAACCAGACCACGCGGATGTCTTCGTCCGTAGCCTCGGAGATCCAGTGGAACTCGTTGATGAGGTCGTTGTAGATCTCGGCTGCCTGGACCTTGATGGTCTCGGTGGCGTCGATCTCGTGGATCGCGGCGGTGAAGCCTTCCTTGATCTGGCGAGTGGCGGTCGGGGCAGTTGCGGTTGCGGTGGTCATGGGTTAATCATACTCCCGAACTAGGCTTCCCGCAACAGCTGAGGCTCACTTTCTCAGAATTTGCTCCACCGAAGAGCTCAGAGCGACGAAGCCGGAGACCGAAGTTCCGATTTCGCCGCCCTGGAAGGAAGCTAGAGGCAGTTTTGCTGCCTAACTGTTCTGCGGGCCGGTCAGGCCTTCTCGAAGATGCGCTCCATGGCCTGGTAGGCGGAGTAGGTTCCGCGGATCCAGTCCTCCTGGTAGCGGAGGTCGTAGATGTCCATGTACTCCTGGTTGTAGATCGACTGGATCTCACCGATGGTGGCGGCACCGTCCTGGAGCTTCTTGCTGATCTCCAGGCAGGCGAAGCGGAAGCCCTGCTCCTGGTCGTCGAGGTAGCGACCGTCGCTGAGGTCCATGCCAGCCCAGGTTCCCTCGATGGAGGAGATGAGCTCGGGAGTGAGGGACTTCGATGCGATGTTCTTGGCTGCGGCGTTCATGGGGCAATCATACTCCAGCTAGAGCGTATCCACAACCACCGAAGCCAAGAGAAGGCGAGGCGAACTGGGATCATTCCCGGATCGCCTCGCCCTTGAGTCCTGATCGGTTAGATGAACGGTCGATCACCGATCATGAGAACCTGGACAGGCATCAGCTTGAGCCGGTAGGCCAGGTCGCTCGGAGCGATGACGGTCAGCTCAGCGTCGTCTTCCTCGTAGCCCTGCTCGATGCTCTCCATCTGCACCCAGTCACCCCGGTGGTTCCGCCGGTAGAATTCCTCCCAGTGCTCCACGACAGTGCCGATGGGCGCGGTCGCGAAGAACTCGTAGTAGTCATCCGAGGGCACGATCTGCAGCTGCGGTGCGAGGTGAGCCCAGCGAGCGGTGGAGGGAGTCGAGGTGGTGGCGTCCATGGGGATCACCATACGCCGAAAGGCCGAACAGCGCAACCCTCGGATCGGTACTCTAGCAACGGAACGACCTGGGTGCTCCTGCGTCCAGCTGAACACAGCCGTAGATCCGCGGAGGACCGCCATGAGCAGCGACAACTACTACACCATCCGCCAGAACCCCGAAGACGGACTCTGGTACCTCTACCACGGCTTCTCCAGCAACCTCGAAGACGGATTCCCCGCCACGAGCGTCCGCTCTGCTGGCTTCGAGCTCGAAGAGGATGCCCTCGAGTTCTACCGGGAGCAGCCCCAGGGCTTCATGGAGTCCTACTACTCTGAGTACGGGCTGCTCCTGGAGCCAGATGACAGTGAGCTCCAGGAGCTCCGCATCGGCAACTTCAAGCGCTGGCCCGAGGACCTCGACGAGGACTGGGCCGCACCCTACCGGGAAGAGACCTACCGGCTTGCTCCCGAGCTCCGGCGCTGATTCAGCCCAGGAGCCCAAGGGTAGACCGAGAACGAAGATGAGCAGATGACCACAGAGCCCTGGAAGACAGAGACCCAGCGGGAGATCCCCGAGGGAACCTACTCGATCTCACTGACGGGTCACCGGCCCGCGGCCCTCGACGGCTACGACCTGTCGACCCCTTTCTACAGGGAACTCGAGGCTGGGCTCCATCGGATCGCCGAGCGGGCCCTGGAACGCTACGGAGCAGTGCAGCTCCACTCGGGCATGGCCCTGGGAGCCGACACCGTCTGGTCTAAGGCAGCGCTACGGCTTCGGGATGAGCACCCCGAGGAGGTCTTTTTCGTCGCGGAGGTGCCAGTCCTGACGCAGCCAGACCGCTGGGTAGGCACGAAGGACAAGGCCCTCTGGCAGGAGCATGTGGACAGCGCTGACATGCTGCGAGTCTACGGCGAATCCTATTCGGTGGGCTTCCTCCACGCGCGAAATCAGGGCATGATCGAGGCAGCCAACCTCCTCCTCGCCGTCTGGAATGGTTCCACGAGTGGTGGCACTGCGGGCGCCGTGCGCTACGCTGAGAAGATCGGCCGGAAGACCCATCGCATCGACCCCGAGGGACTCAAGGCCCGGCTCTGAGCCGGAGCTCAGGATCAGCGCTCGGAGTCTCTTCTCAGGGAGCGGCCTGCACCTTCCACGGCGATCCCGATGCCGAAGGTGATGACTCCGATGACCATCAGGACGAAGCCCGAAGCCTCTGCCACAGAGAGAACAGCACCTGCGATCATCATGAGCACGGCGAGGATGAGCACGATGGTGGCCGTCGCTGTGAGCTTGAACTTGGAGCTGGAGCTGATCTGCTTACTGTTGCTCATGGTCGATCTCCTGGATCTATAGTCGAGCTGATGGTTTGAGTCGATCCGGCGACTGAGTCGAGGCAAACACGGTGCGCCCAGCCAGGCCAGCGCAATCGACTCAGTTCTCACCTGCCTGTTCAGGCCGGATCGGTGGTCTTGGGGACTTCAGCCCAGCATCACCAAGGGCAGGAGCATCTCGACGAGCTCCACGGTGCGCTCCGGGCTGAGACCGATCAGCTCCCAGTAGAAGGTCACCGGAAGCTCCGCGTTGTTGCCGCTCCACCTGACGACCTCTGCTACGAGCTCCTCGACGCACTGGTTGGTGACTCCATCGATGTCCTCGATGAGGATGGTGGTGGGAACCCCGTTGCGGATGGTGTTCACCTTGAGGAAGTCGAACTCCGTGGTCTTGCCGGTGAGCACCAGCGAATTCGGAGCGTGGTGCGGGACAAATCGCTCGTCCTTGGCGAAGGCGGCTTCCCGGATTCGCTCGATGTGGCCTCGGCCTCGAGCGCCGATGAGCAGTGCGTGAGTGGTCATGGGAGGATCCTATCCCACTGGCTGAGATTCCGCAACGGTCAGCCGATGCGACCCTCAGCCTCCATGAGCTCGTCGAGCTCAGTGTTGATGGCGATGCACTCCTCGATGGAGAGGATCTCGTGGCCGTCACGGATAGCCAGCGTGGCTCGACCCACCGGTTCGGTGCTCCTCTCTCGGCGGAGGTAGAGGCTGACCTCGTTGTGAAGGTCCAGGTAGCGAGCAAGCCTCGGACCACCGAATACGGGATCCCCGAGGCCATCTGGGAAGAGCCCGTGGCCCTGGAGGATCTCGAGGATCTGAGGAACGATGGAGTCCTCGGCCAGGGCCGTCGGCGTCTTGGAGTCTGAGCTCATAGGTTCGATCCTACACGGACGGCAGTGTCTCCGCAACCGTGTTAGGATTAGCGCCGACGGTCTTCCGGATGGAGGGCCCGACCTACAGAAAGCGAGAGAGCCATGGGCTCAGTTCCAGCCAGTTTCAACAGTCTTTCAGAGGCTCGATCCGATGATCAGCCACAAACCTTCGGTCGACCCGACTTCCTCAGCGGAGAGAAGTTCAAGGTCCAGGAAGCGGAGTTCCAGGGTAGCCTCCAGGGCTACCCCCTCGCCGCACTTCGAGTCGACGGCAAGGGATTCTCCCGGTTCACCCGTCAGATGGGCTACACTTTCCCCTACGACCTGGGCTTCATGGACTCCATGGATGCCATCGGCACAGCGCTCCTCGAGCTCGTGGATGGGGCATACTTCGCCTACTCCCAGTCCGATGAGGTCAGCCTGGTCTTCGGCCCCACGGGCTCAGAGACTGATCCTCAGTGGTGGTTCGGTGGAAAGACCTCCAAGGTGATCTCCCTGTCGGCGGCTGCTTCCACCATGGCCTTCTTCCGGGCTGAGACAGATCGAGGAGTGGACATTCCCCTCGATGTGCTCTTCGATTCCCGGGTGATCCCCCTTCGGTCCTCAGTTGAGGCCGAAGAGTACCTCCGCTGGAGGCGCTTCGACGCGCAGAAGAACAGCGTCACCATGGCCGCCAGCTCTCGCCACAGCCACTCTGAGCTCATGGGAGTGAGCAGCCGCAAGCGAGCAGAACTCCTCGAGGGCAGTGAGCTCGAGAGGCTCCCGGAGGGCTTCTACAACGGCCGGCTCTCCTTCAGGGAGACCTACGGGGGCAAGGTCTGGGACAGCTGGAGTAGCGCTGAGATCCCGGTAGAACGCAAGCGCGTGGTCACGCTTTCCGCTACCCGGGAGACCGTCGAAGCCGTGCTTCCGGGAGTCCTTCGGGATCGAGTTCACAGGAACCGGTAACGATTCATCATCCGGCGGGCAGATTCGGCGAAGGACCGTTGATCTGCCCGTCGGAAGGCGATACTCTAGCAATAGCTTCACTCACTTGTCTGATCTACGGCTGCCCCGGCAGGCTGCCATCAGCCGGCCGGCACTGGAGTGCCGATAGTGAGCTCATAACACCACCAGGAGGAAAGACCCCATGGCACAGACAAATAGGCGTAGGATCGCAGCGGTTCTCGTGGCCACGCCTCTCATCCTCGGCGCTGTGGGGCTCACTGCCTTCCGGGCTCCCGGCGCAACAGTCGAGGGCTACGGAGGCGCCATCGGTATCTCCGGTGACGCTCCCAGCCAGGACTTCGCAGCAGCCCTGAAGAGCTTCCCGGTGAAGATCGGTGACCAGTCGTTCACCGCCAGTGAGCTCGGAGTCACTGCCGAGAAGCTCCCCACCGTTCCCCGGGCCTGGTCCTTCGGAGACTGGAACCGGAACTACGAGGTCACTCTGAAGGCCGACAGCGCCAGGGAGAAGGCCGCGCTCGCCAAGATCGACGGCTACGATGCTCCCCATGATGCAACTGTCTCCTACGACGGATCCTGGAAGGTCGCTCCCAGTAAGCCTGGCGTGAAGGTCTCGGGCGATCTCGCAGCTGAGCTCACCTCCGCCATTCAGGCCGGCAGGAAGTCCCTGGAGCTCAAGCTTGAGCCCACGAGCCCGAAGATCCCCACTGAGTCCGCCCAGCAAGTCGCGGATCGGCTCAACGGCGCTTCGGTGGAGGTCTACGGAGGCGACACGAAGCTCGCTGGCATCGACAGCGCACAGTTCGCCAGCCTCGTGACCGTGAAGCCCGAGGGCGACAAGTTCAAGCTCGACCTCAACTCTGAGGCTGTCAATGAGCTCGCAGCTGACTACAGCACCCTGAAGAAGGACCGAGTCGACGGCGAGGAGATCACGGGCGATGACGGAAAGGCACTGAAGGTCATCACCGCCTCCCAGAGTGGTTTCACTCCTGGATCCTCCGATGAGATCGCTTCGAAGCTCTCCGCTGCTCTACCCACCGTCATGGAGAACCCTGCTGTTCGTGTCGATCTCCCCGGCAAGGCTGACGCTGCCAAGCCCAAGACGCTCAACCGGACAGCCATCGTGGACAAGTCGGATCACTACAGCTACTTCTACGAGAACGGCAAGGAAGTCAAGCGCATCCCTGACGCCATCGGTAAGGCTGGCCACGAAACCAAGACGGGTACCTTCAAGGTCTACACTCAGCTCACGAGCCAGAACATGGGGTCCTGCACAGCCTCCGGAGCCTTCAGGCCCGGTGGATCCTTCGACTACTGCACCGCCAATGTCCCCTATGTCTCCTACTTCAACGGCGATCAGGGCTTCCACGGCGCCTACTGGCACAACAACTTCGGTAACCCGACTTCCAACATGAGCCACGGCTGCGTGAACCTGCCAGTGGCCGACTCCAAGTGGGTCTATGAGTTCCTCCAGGTCGGTAGCACCGTCACTGTTCGGGACTGAGTTCAGCTAGTTTCATAGGAAAGAGGGAGAGTAGCCAGTTGGCCACTCTCCCTCTTTCCATAGGATCGATCTCCTAGCTCCAGATCTAAAGACCCGCGGGTACTTCAGTCCTTGATCTTCTCGACCACGACTCGGTCGTTCTCGGTGTCGATGAGCTGGACGACCTCGCCGGATTCAGCGAAGTCGACGCTCTGCTCGAACCAGTCGAAGCGAGCGTCCTCTGCGAAGTCGGCGTCCTCGCCGACCAGGATGCCGTCGGTGGTGAAGGTGCGGATCAGGAAGTTGTGGTCGTTGTGCATGAGGGTAACAGTACACGGTACTCTAGGGCTGCGCAACACCTAGAATCAACCGATAGTGATTCGTGAGCTGGATCCCATCTCACAGCGAAGTGAAAGGCGGAGGACCATGACAGAAGCACAGGTGATCTACGGCCGGGAGCAAGACGATCCTGAGGAGTACCCCTACGCGCTGGTACTGATCTCTCGGAAGGTCTGGGAGGCTAAGTCCGAGTGGTTCGACAGCTACGCGGACAGCCATTTCGTGGGGATCTATGATGAGCTCATCGGCAAGTACGAGCTCGATCCCCTCATGGAGAACATCCTCTCCGCGGACAGTGAGGAGCACTTCCAGCAGGTGCTCAGGGCCTTTGAGGCGGATCCTCGGCTGAAGTTCGTGGAGAATATCTACGGGAACTGATCGGAGACCGTAGATTCGGGGCCTGAACAGGCAGAGAAGAACCGAGGCGAGAGCGCTGGCCTGGCTGGGCGCTCCAGATCCCCCTCGCTTCGGTCGCCTCGAACCTCACATGAGCTGGGCCCGGAAGCACGATTCGCTTCCGGGCCCAGCTCATGGCTGAACTCAGGTGTCGAGGAAGGTCACCAGCGTGGCCTCCCGGCCGTAGAGCGTCTCCAGCCCATCGAGGATGGTGAGTCCCTTCTCGGTGAGCTCGTCACGGGTCACCTGGAAGTAGCTGTCGAGGCGCTCCGAGTAGAGCGAGGTCTCCGTGGAGCCGAGGAGCACCACCGAAGCGTAGAGCTCCGGGTTGGGCTCCTCCTTGCCGCTGTTGCGGGCACGCTGGTTCTCGATCTCGTTGCGAGTGATGCGCTCTGCCTCGGGACCGTGGGCGGAGACGAGAACTTCCTTCATGTTCAGGGAGACCTCGGAGAGGAAGGAGGGAGCGTCCTGACCGTAGTAGCCCCAGACGGCGTAGACCATGAGGCCACCCTCACCGGTGCCCCGGTAGTCCTGGTCGAAGGTGCTTCCGTCTTCGTCGTAGCTGGGAACGGGCCACTGAACGGTGGAGTGAAGGCTGTTGGTGTCCATGAGGAAACCGTACACCATTCAGATTCGGCGTGCAACCGTTCACCGAAGCTCAATCCGGTGAGATGAGGCCTAGGCCTTCAGGGAAGCGTAGACGACTCCGTAGCTCTCCGCGGCACCGTTGACTCGCACATAGGAGCTGGCTTCAAAGCGGAGCTGGATGCCGAAGGCTGCAACCTTGTGCTGAAGCTGTGCGGCCTCGGTTTGGGTGATGTTGGTCCGGATCTTCACGGAGCCGACCTGCCCGATCTTAGCCACGAGCTTGTCATCACAGCGAGTGTAGCCGTGGTTCTTGCGCTTGAGGTCAGCAGCTTCCTTCAGGCTGAGGAACTCGGGCTTCCGAGTCGTCTCTGAGACAAGGAGAGGAATGGGAACGATGGGGAGATCCTCGATGGCGCTCAAAGGCTCGACCTTCGGAGTGCTCTGGGTGCGCTTGGGTCGTTCGGGCTTCCGGGCCTCGACGGGCTTCGGCGCTCGGGCGACTCGCTTGAGCTTAGCTACCTTGGTAGAGACTGCCTTCGGCTTTTCGCTGGAAGCCTTCTCCTCGGCGGGCTGAGAGGCGTCGAGCCAAGGGCCCATAGCCTCCTGGAAGGCAGCGTAGGAGTCCGGGCTCAGGTTCATGGTCATCTGCTGACCGTTGACCGTCCAGTGAACTTCCTCGGTGGATTCCACGAAATCACCGGTGAAGTCGTCCTGGAAGAGGGTGCGCGTTGCCATGGGTAGAACCGTACACCACTGAGGTTCGGCGTGCAACCGCCCAGTGACACAAAAGTGGTGTCGAAGTTACAGTTTCAGTAACTTAGGCACCCTATTTGCACCGGATGCCCTACTCTTAGGGCCTTGGGGATACCGTCAGAACTTAGATCAGCGGAACCGGGTGGAGCACGAAGGCGCTGAAGGTGCTGTCCGAGGTGACATCAGCGTACTCCGGATCAGATCGACTGCAGGGTTGCCGAGGAGCTCAGTCTGCGATCAGCCGATGGGCAGTCCCTGAGCCTCGAGGTACTCCAAGACCTCCCGGTTGAGGGTCTCGATGGAGTCGGCAGCGTAGAAGTCGTTGGGCGTGGTGGTGAAGTAGATTCGGGTGAAGGGGCCGTTCTGCTCCTCACTGATGAGGAAGAGGTGGACGCCAGCGAAGGGATCCGCGTAGCGCAGCATGGTGGGAGAGACGAAGACAGCCTGGAGGGGCTCATCTCGGAAGAGCCCCTTGGAGTGGACGAACTCCTCTACCGCGACGAGCACGCTCTGGCGAGCGTTGCGGATCTTCTTGGCGAGCTTCTGCTGTGCGGACACGGTGCCTTCTCCTGCTGAAAGTTGTGAACAGTCAATCGACGGACTGAGTGGTGATCGGGTTCGATGCTACGCGGTTGGCTGCAGCGATGCAACCATCTGCTTCGATCAATTCTAGCTGCGAACTGCCTTCAATCGCTGGGTAGGGTCGTTGTCCCGGAGGATGTTCTTGCTGAGGGGGTTACGAAGCGCCACCTGCAGGGCGATGAGCGCGTCATCTGCGGGGTTGTGGTGATCGATGGGGATGCCGTAGCGTTCAGCCATGGTTGCCACACCCGCCCGACCCTGGCCACGGCCCAGGCCGAGCTCTGCCCGGGCGATGGGCAGAGAATTGAGCCAGGAGAGGTGAAGCGCCTCGAGCCCATGGATGAGCTGCGCAGCCTGCCAGGCCCGCCGATCCGAGGTCGTGTCATGGGCGACGAGGATGAGCTCAACTCCATCTGCCTGAGCATCGGCGAGGAGTCCAGCGATGCGAGCGTAGAGCTCCGAGAACGGAGCGCCGGCATCTGCCTGCTCCTGGGTGATCCCGTGGAAGCGCGTGTGCTCCTGTCGGGGAGCGATGGAGGGCAGCTGGATGAAGCCGTGCTCCTTGGTGCCGTCCTCGAAGGCGAGACCGTAGGCACAGATGGTGCCCTGAGTGTTGTTGCCGTACTCGAAGTCGATGCCGATGTAGCGGCGGGGAGCGTTCATGGGTCAATCCTATGCTCTCGCCAGCGGATCTGTCAACCCGAGATGGGATCGAGTCGGCTATACTCATCTGGATGGACACCCTGGAGGAAGACTGCCTCAGCTTTGGCCACATCGCCGATGAGCTCGATGGTGATGGACTCGTCGCCGCGGATCTTGGCTGCTGCCACCCGGTGGTTGCCGTCCACGAGGAGATGGAGCGGTGTGTAGCCAGCGAGGCCGATGTCCACGGTCACGGGCTCCCGGTCACTGCCGGCGCTCTCCCAGCCATGCTCGACGAAGTAGGCAATTCGCTCGATGTTGTAGTCGTAGGAACTGTAGAGCCCGTCGTCGTAGTCCACGGGACGGGCGCGCTGTTGGGTGAAGCCGACCTGGAGGAGCACATCCTCGGAGTCGATCTTCCCACAGCCCCAGGGGTCATCCAGGGTTGGATCGCAGTACTCGAGGAGCGCTGCTAGAGGGATCGAGAGCAGCGCAGAGCCGTCGGTGTCCGTCAGCTCTTCTTCGATGGAGGAAGTCATGGGGTTCGGAGCCAGCTGCTCAGAAGGCCAGGGGCTGAGCCTCGTCGTTGCGGCGCATCTGGTCGTTGAGCTCTTCCCGGAAGTCGGAGTCGATGTACTCGCCCCGGTAGGTGGCAGAGAAGTCGTTGAGGAGCTCGGTGGTCTCGCGAACGGCCTCCCGACGACTCGTGGACTCGATGGTGAACTGGATGGAGTCGACGGCGCCGATGGTGCGCAGCTCTTCGATGAGCTCCTCGATGTTCTTGGAGGGGAGCTTCAGGTCGATGGTGTAGGTTGCCATGGAAGAACACTATGCCCTCAAAAGCAGCCTGTCAACAGCGAAATCGTCATCCGTTGGAGTGTCGATGCTTTTCGTGCCACCTTCGCAGGATTCTGGCGCCTTTTCATGCCACTTCGAAGCCCAAAATAGAAAGTCGGCCTAGCTCAGCTGGTCTCGCCAGTAGGCCTCGAGCGCATCCGCATCTCGAGCCGCCTCGAGTTCGGCAGCGATGATGTCAGCAGCCTCTTCGGCAGTGGAGCTGCGCTCGATGATGGAGAGAACTTCGTCCCGGGTCATGGTGTTGTCTCTTTCTACGAGCTCTCAGTTCGAAAGGCACCAACAATGGCGCAAAGGTACCAATCCGATGGCTCCTTTGGCACGATTGGTACCTTCTTGGCACCTTTCCCGAAAGATCGGGCCGATGAGCTGCTCAGCGAGCCTGCGGGTAGACCTTCAGGATGCTCCCCGTGGCGGAGATCTCACCGAGGTCGATGAGCCCGTCGAGCTCGAAGTAGGGGGAGAGGAGCTGGCGGACGAGGAGCCGGATGGGGCCGCCGGCGATGCGGAGGTCGGCCACCAGCGCCTTCTGGATGCCCGTGAGTGCGGTCATGGAGCTGAGCGCCCGAGAGGAGCGCCAGAGCTCGAAGCCGTTGACCCAGAGGGTGGTGACTCCGGAAGTTGAGGTCACCGCGTAGGTTCCGTCGATGGTGTCCATGAGGCGAGCGGTGAGCTCCCGAATGGATACGATCCCGTTGAGCTCGGCTCCGAAGTTGGAGATCGCGAGGGCGGGAGCGGAGGCGGTGAGTGCGGTGGTCATGGAAGAAACCTACACGGTGACCTCAGGTCTGTCAACTGGTTCTGAGATGACGCTCTCTGGGCTCTTAGTCGAGGATGCCATCGATGAAGTCGCTGACGATGTCTCCCCAGTCGTTGGAGCTGCTCGAGCCTCGTCTACGATCATTCCAGCTGCCCTTGAGTCTAGCCATAGCGCTTACATTCTTCCCGTGGATGGCAAGGACTTCCTGCCTGCGCTGATACTCTGGCCTAGAGCTGTAGCCAGCGGAAAGGATGTCCCGGCGCTCTGCGCTTCTGTAGAGGCTCGAGAGCTCCAGCGCCGGACCCATGGCCGCGATGCTGCCACCAGCGTGGGAGTCGATGAGCCTGTCGAGCTCTGCCTCCTTGCCCTGAATAGCCTTGAGCACAGCGCTGTCGCTGAGGCCCCTCTTGGGGTCCTTGCGGCGCAGGTTCCAGTCGATGAGCGCTTCGATCACTTTTCTGCCTCTTCCTCTGAGCTCTTACGAGCTGCCTCTTGCTGTTCTTCGAGCTCTCGCCGCCAGGTGCTCCGCATCCGAGCGAGATCCAGCATGCCGATCTCGATGGCACCCGCAGCGACAGCGGCAGCCCGTCGGGGTTCGGTCACATCGTAGTGGCGCTTCCAGGGAATGTCGGGGTACTGAATCCAGGAACGCTTCAGGCCGATCCGATCGGCCATGGCGTCGAGTTCCTCCTGGCTGTCTGCCTGCAGATGACACCAGCGAGAGCTCACCCAGCGGTTGCCGTTCTTGACCTTGGCGGGCTTGAAGAAGTCGTCCACATAGACAGCCACAGGTTCCTCCTGAAAGATGTTGATCGGCCATTGGGGCTGTAGTGTAACCTACTGTAGAGGTTACGGCTCAGTAGCGACTAGAGATGATGGAGCTCATCCGTCGAATCCGCTTGCTGAGCTTGCCATCCAGGGGGAGGATGTCCACATAGCGGAACTGGGCGATGGTACGCAGCTCATGGTCGAGCACCGGGTTATGGCCCGCTGCGATGGCGTCCTCGTCGGTACCCGTGAAGATCGCCTCCTCGACGAGCTCCGCTGGAGTCGAAGGATTCATCAGCGCCGCGCTGCGGAGGTGCTGGTCCTTGCTCTCGGTGAAGGCCTTGAGGATCAGGGGATCGGTCTCCGTGTCCCGGGCCATGATGATGTCAGCTCGACCGTCGAGCTCTGCGCGCTTGGCTGCCTCTTCTGCCTCGATGCGCTCCCTGATCGAGCCGTAGCCCTCGTGGAATCCGTTGCTCATGGTGCTACTCCTAGTGGTTGTGGTGGAATCTGAAGATCTGTGATGGAAGCTGTCGGAGGATTGAGGTCAGTGGAGCTGCAGGAAGATCGGCTCTCCAGTGAGTGCCGAGGGAACGCTCCAGGGGGCACGCCTCTCAGCGTCGATCTTCTTAAGCTCGTTGAACGATGCACAGGCAGCCTCGTGGGCGCTCTGAGCGTCAGCTACGGCCTTCCAGAGGATCCTCTGCGTAGTCTTCGAGGGACTCTTGGCGGAGGCGAGCTCAGCAGTTGCCTGCCGAAGTCGACCGTTGGAGCGAGCCTTCTCCTTTGATGCTTCCTGGAGCTCGGAAGAGCGCAGGTCGGGGAGGGGTCCAGTTTTCATCGGCCGAACTCCTCGGTGCGGAGCTCGATGATGCGCTCGGCCTCTGCCCACTCTTCCTCGGAGAGCTCCGGGTGGTCGAGGTCGAAGAGCACCACGATCAGCGAGAGCACGACGACCTTGGAGCTGATGCTCTTGCCGTAGTTGTCCGGGGAGTCACCTCGCTTGCAGCCCGTGAGCGCAGCGACGACCTCCTCGGCAGCCTCGGTCTCGGCGTCACTCCAGGTGTAAACGCCGCCAGCGTGCATGTCGTCCACCTGAGCGAGGAGGGCCGAGTGAATCGCCCAGCGCTCGGTGGGATCGGGCTCGTAGCCGTCGATGGAGAGCGGAACGAGGGGCTCGGAGGTTGCGGTCATGGGTTTATCCTATGTGCGAGACGGGAGACTGTCAACAGCTGACAGGAGGCACCGTCAGGCTGACGAGCTGGAGGAAGGGCTTCGGGGCTTAGGCGGCGAGGAGCTGTGCTTCGACTCGAGCGGGGATCGGGCCCAGGGCGAGGTACCAGTCTCGGAGCTCCCGGGCGGTCGCCTCCAGCTCCTCCTGAGTCTGGATGCTCTCAGCCTGCCCCTTGACGAGGATGCTCCAGCCGTCGGTGCCGAGCTTCTGGATGGTGGCACCCTTGGGGAGGTCCCAGCCGTAGTTCTCCAGGGTGATCGAGGGGTCGTTGAGTCCCTCCGCGTCGAGGATGTAGCCCTCCGGGGTGAGCACTGCCATGTGGGTCCAGCTGGTGGATCCGCTGAGGGGTTCGTTCCCGTCGATGATAGCAACCAGCTCTCCGAGACCGAGCTTGGCGAGCTCCGGAGCGAGGAGGTAGCAGTCGCCCTCCGTGTAGATCTCTACCGTCCACTCGTGGAGCTCACTCGGAGTCGAGAGCATGCCGTTCCAGGTGGTGATCGTGGTTGCCATGGAAGAAAACCTACACGGACAGGCCGCCCCTGTCAACAGCTCTCTTCGGGCTGATTTCAGGGACGACCTAGCAGTGTTTCCTGCTCAGCTCGAGGAAGGCCTAGAGGCTCTCGAGGCCGCCGATCTCGCGGACCTTGGCGAGGTGCTCGTCCACCGGACCGTAGGGGCGCTCCGGGAAGATGGAGATGATGGGACCGGCTCCGGTCGATGCCGCAGCGTCGATCTTCGAGCTGAAGTCAGCTGCGAGCTTGGCTGCGATCTCCCCGTGGATCTTCTCGATGAGCTCAGCGTCGTGGCGGGCGAGCCAGGACTTGAACTCCTCGTGGAAGGGCGAGAGGTCGTGGGTGTCGAAGACCTTGCCCCGGTGAACAGCCCAGGCGTTGGAGAATTCGGCCGAAGTGAAGCCGATGGTGCGGCTGTCCCGGGAGTCGCTCACCGTACCATCGTAGATCCGCTTGAGGTGGGGCTCGTCGAGGTTCGGCTCTTCCCGCCGCGGAGCGTGCTTTGCCATGAGGAGCTTGATCTCCTGGTTGTAGCTGTGACCGAGGGTCGATGCGTGGTGAACAGCAGACTCCAGGGTGAACCAGGGAACGGGTACCGTGAGCTCACCCCGGTGTTCCATGCGGAGAGCGTGGAGCTTGCTCTTCATCGCGTGGTCCTGGGGGAGGGAGTAGAGAACGAAGTCCTCGAGGATGTGCGAGGGCACCGGGACAAGGGTTTCGACGAGCTGTGTCATGGAACCAACGCTACATGGTCCGTCGAAGCCTGTCAACGGTCTTTCTGAAGAGCTTCAGCTGAAGTTGGCGATACGCTCGAGGACTCTTCCGGCGAGCTCGACCTGCTCCTCGCTGTAGCCCTCGGCGTCCTGAAGAGCATCGATGAGGCTGTCCGCCTCTGCCTGGAAGTCAGCAGCATCTCGGCCGGTGAGGAAGGTCCGGAAGTAACCCAGGGGCGAATCCGGGTTGAGCGACGACAAGGGGTTGGTCGAGCTGGTAGATGCGGTGATCTGCGTGGTGGTCATGAGTTCAACCTACGCTTCCGATAGGTTCTTGTCAACAGGACAAGAAGAACTTCTTTCGGCCGCCTCTAAGGAGTCAATCGTAGAGGTGACGGGAGGTCTCGAGCCGCCGAAGATCCTTCAGGGACAGGGAGCAAGTCGCCCAGGCCCGAGCGAGGTCCTCAAGCACATCGGCTGCCTCTCGCCTCTTCTCCACCGAGAAGTCCTGAGGTTCGCCCCAGATGATGTCCATGCAGTCCCTGAGGGCTGCCTCGTAGTGCTTGAGGCGCCGGACTTTCTTCAGCCTCTCGCCCATGAGCTGAAGTAGGGACGAGTTATCTTCTAAGCTAGCGGGCTGTGGCTGAGCCTGTCGGAGAAGGTACATGGTCGGGTCAGCTAGCGAACGATAGCTGCGCGAACCAGCGGCTCGCCGGTGGGCTCCACCGAGTAGCTGAAGCGAGCCTTATAGCTGCTGGAGACACTGTTCTTCAGGTAATCCTTGCACTCACGCTTTGTGCCGTGGCGGAGGAGGATGCCGGTGACGCAGTTGATGACTGCGTACTCCTTCTGGGAGCTGGCGACGAGCGAGAGGAGGGCGACGGAGAGTGCTCCGAGGATCTGTGCGGTGGCGTTCACGGGATCAATCTACAATGGGACTGGCAGCCCTGTCAACAGGCTGAGCTAATCTCTAGATAGTACCTAAGCTGAGAGGGGTGATTCAACTCCGAGAGAGCTCGAGCTGCAATCCTTCGGGAACCCGGACTGTTCGATGTAGAGGCAGCCCCAGTCATCTGTCGCGAGCTCCACATCCGGGAGGATCGTGAAGTTGATCGGCCCCCGAGAGGATGATCCGACCTTCCTCATCTGTAGCTGTAGTCACGGGTCAGCTCTCCTGGGCTTCGGTCAGGCCCCGCTGGGAGCGCTCATCCGTGAGGAGCCGGCCGGTGGGGCGAACACCGTAGCTGTAGAAGACCTTGTGGTAGGAGCGGATGTCCTCTTCGATGTAGCGGAGGCATTCAGCTCGCTGTCCCAGGTAGAATCCCCGGGAACGATCCCGGAAGGACCCACGGGAATCGGCCCCTGGGATGGTGTAAACCTCGTACTCGAGCTCGGCTCCAGTGAGGAGCGCAAGGATGCGGGCCCTGAAGATGATGAAAGCCCTGCTGATTGAACCCATGTTACTGCCCTCCCTGGGAAAGCTCAGCTGCGACGAGGGCTTCGATGCTCTCGACTTCCTGAGGGTAGCGCTGATCGGGGTCCAGGTAGAGGGTCAGGCCGCTACTCGGCCGAACTCGAAACTGAAGATCTGTGCCAGCGAGGAGGCCACTGTGTTCTTCCTCATAGCCCTTGCACTGCTTGAAGTTGCCGATGAGAACTGTCCGGCTTCGAAGCTTGACTCCCCGGTCGGTGAGCCCCACGAGCTGTACCTCATAGCGCAGTGAACCCGATGAGCGGACCGGCGATGCGGTGGATGCCTTCTTGCCGAAGCCCAGGGCCTCCAGGGAGAATCTAGCCACGGTTCACTGACCGCCTCTGCTGTTGCTCGCTCGAAGGCTGATGACAGCTCCCAGTCTGGGGCCGGTCTTCGGGCGGGAGGTGGGCTCGATCATGGTTCCGATCCTATGTGAAGATTTGTCGTCTGTCAACGGTCGCTATCGGCGAGCTGCAGGCCTGGAGCTCAATCAGTCACTTCCCTAGGATCTCTGCGATCTCAGAGACAAGTCTCTTGACCTGGTCTTTGCTGCGCATGGAGCTCAACCCGGGGATCTGGTCGTAGAGCTTCTTGGAGATCAGGTGTTCCTCACCGCTGAAAGCGTAGTCCCCGGTGCCGATCTTCAGGAGCTCAGCCTCGAAGAAAGACCAGCGGCTCCTGTCGAAGCGCTCCCGGCAGTCTCTCAGGACGAGCTCATAGGCTCCGATGAGCTCAGAGCTTTGAGATGCGCTCATCCGGGGTTCCGCATCCGAGCTGATGCAGATGAAGCCGTAGAGTCCCAGGTAGTTCCGCTGAATGAGGTAGATGAGGTTCTGACCATCGAGTCGATCGAGGTATTGGCCCTGGACCGTGACGGCTTCCTCGAGCTTTGAGTCAGTGCTCTTTTCCAGGGTGATCTGTGTGCGCCTGGGTGGGTGCATAGCGCAGAGAGTGGCCGTGATGCTCTGAATCTCGAACTCATCAGCCCTGCGAATCATGGTGCGAGCGTCGAGGAGATCTTCCACCCATTCGATACTCGGAGAGCTCGGGTGGGTGTCCTGCCAGTCCTCCGCTGCGTAATCCAACGCCTGGTAGAGGCCTGCGCAAGTCGGACCTGGATCGTAGCCATCGCCATCGAAGAAGACATAGCCGTAGATCTGATCGGCCAGCCTTTCGATGAGATAGCCCTGCTCTCCATCGCTGAACTCGAGGATGGCTTGCTCGCGGATCTCGAGGTTGTGAGCTCGGGGTGGCTCATTCAGCGGCAGGGGCTCAAGGCTGAGTTCGATCATTGCTATGGCTCGCTATCTGTGATCAGCTGTTAGAAGGCTACGGTCAGTGAGTAGATCGGCCACTCGTCGGCTACTGCACGGGCTCGCTCTACGATCTCCCGGAACTCGAAGGATGTGTTGCGGAGGCTCACGGCCCAGGGCTCGTAGAACACTGAACCCCTTGCTGTGAGACTGGCTGCGGCGATTTCTAGCGCGTCTTCGAGGAGCTCGATGGACCCGCTGATTCGCTGAAGCAGATAGCCCTCGAAGTAGACGAAGCGATGGCCGTCACCCCTGCTGTACTCGATGAGACAGCCGGTGCCCGATTCATCGGTGAACTCGAAGAGAGCATCCGCTCTACGAGCGAGGTAGCGCTCCCGGTAGAGCTCGAGGAGCTCTGCTGAGCTGACTCCAAGGAGGTACAAGGGAATCAGCTCCAGGAGGCGGACTCAGCGTCGAGGCGCTCGTCGCAGTCGGAGCAGCTGATGGTTCCGGTCATCGTGGTCTGTTCCCCACGGACACCGCAGTAGGCCAGGTTCCGGTCCCGGCCCAGGGTGAAGTGGACTCGAACGCTGCGTACGGGCCGATCGGGATAGATCGGGTCGAAGTGGCACCAGGGGCAGGCGGACATGCCCCGGTGATCTCCCGGACACTTCTCGGGAGGCCTGTTGCCGGGCTGAGGCATGAGTCCAGCGTCCCGGGTAGCCTTCTCTGAGCTCTCGCTACTGATGTCCATGAGTCCAGTCTACGCGACGGACTGAACTCTGTCAACAGCTGTCTCTGGACTCGAACAGAAGACCGAACTTTCGGTTAGGCTCGTCGGCCAACTTCTTTGCAGTATCGAACCCTAGCGCAACACGATGGGAAAGCGATGGTTTCGCACCAAGGCCGGCTCAAGCTGTCTCAAACGCAGCCTAGAGCGGCACTATGGCCGCCGCTGTAGCCTGCGCGTACAGGACAGCAAAAGCGCCGCCAGCTCCCGGTCAGAATCGGCGATTTCTAGTGGCTGGACTCCCGACTTTCAATCGATAGCGCAGAGGCTTTTACAGAGGGATTCTTTGATTCGATCTGCCTCTGGTGGGGGCCGACTTTCCCAGCCAAGACTCTTAGGGTGTAGGTGAGTCTGTCGGAGTGCCACATCAGCCCCACACCGAGTGCGAGGGGGATAGCAGTTAGGCCTAGAAACTCGGGGTGGAATGAGGGAACTAGCGCAAATCCCATTGGCGCAGAGAAGGTTGTCACCATGACTACCCAGCCTGCCGTCGGATCTCCATAGTCCTCTTTAGCATTGCGCTTATCTGTGCGAACCGCCTCTCGGAAAATCGCCCTCTGCTCCCTGCGCCGGGCTCTGGCCCAGTAGTGCCTGTCTCTGAGCTCTGCGAGCCTACTCATCAGTGATCCTGTCCGCTCTGAGCTCTCCGATGTCGATGGGCCCGACGCTACTTGGAGGAGAAACCTTGCCCCTGAGGACTCGCAGGGTGTAGGGAATTCGATTCTGCTGAAGGGTCAGGCAGAATCCCAGGCTCGCCGGGATAAACCCCACACCGAACCATTCGGGAGCCATCAACCCGATTGGCAGGAGAGCCGGCACCATGACCGCAGGGAGTAGAATTGCCATGAACTTCGAGGGCCAGGCTTCATAGTAGGACTGGTTCTCGAGCATGTCCTCCTTGACAGCAGCGTCAAGCCGGGCGAAGCGCTCTCTGCGGAGCACTCGACTGCTCTTGCTTAGGGGATTCTTCGCTAGATTCTTCATGATCAGTGATCGGTGGTTCCCCTCGGTGATTCTGCCTGGATCTCGCCAAGCCCTGCAGCTGGCTCCAGTGCTGCCACTCCTCGCTTGAGCCGGCCGAGATAGATGAATCGGCTCCTGTAGAAAGCCATAGCTGCGCTGATCGTCATGGGGATAGCACTGAAAGCTACAAACTCCGGAGCGTATCCGATCAGAATAGGAATGGGTGCGACGACCGGAAAGGCATAGAGAAGCTGGTCGACTGGACCGAAGTAGTAGGCATCTGGATCAACAGCCTTGTCGGCCTTGATCAGCGACTTGAACTTTCGGCCTGCGTCTCTTCGGCCTTCGATCCAGTTGGCGATGGCCCCACTGTTGGAACCTGAGACCTTTTCGAGATCTTTCATCAGTTGCTCCCAAGTGAGATGATTCGCTGGGTCACGGCGGCAACCTCGTCCGGAGTGAGCTTGTAGCCGACCTCCTCGTAGAGAACCTTACGCACGGCCTCGTAGTCGAGCGCAGCGCTGTCGAGGGCGTCGGCGTCAGCTGCGAGCTGTCGGCTCCAGTCATCCCAGTTGTCGCCGCTGGTGCCGTTCTCTCGCCAGTTGGTTCGAGCATCGCGCACAGCACCCTTCTGGGTGGCGTGTTCGGAGCCGAACTCGTCTTCCTCGCCGGCCTCCACGAAGATCCAGCGGTAGCCGCCGTCCTCCGTGCGCTGGATGAGGTAGCCGAAGCCGGAGCTCGTGTATTCGGCGACGATGTGCTCGTGTTGAGTGGGCTTGGTGGCATCTGCCTCGAGGCGCTGTGCCCAGCCTCGGTGCTCCCGATCGGGCGAACCGAACTCCTCGTAGAGATTACCCCAGGCACCGTAGAGCGCCTCCTTGACGGTGGCCACCACGGGGCCGAACTCGTCGGGAGCATCGAGCTGACGCTCACCGCCGTCGGGGCCCACCTCGAACTCGGGGAGCTCCGTGTAGATGAACCGGAAGCCCTGGCCCGGAACCTCCTGGATGAGGTAGCCCTCCCGGATCTCCTCGTTGCGGTACTCGGCAACGATGTTGGGATAGGAGGGAACGCTGAAGTTCAGCCCAGCGTAGTCGAAGCTCGTGAGCTCAGCCTTGCCGCCGAGATCCCTGGCGGTCTTGAAGTCTACAGTCGTCATGGACCTGATCCTATGCCCTCGAGGGGAATCTGTCAACGGCTGGCATCGAGCTACCTTAGGTCACTGTTGGATCACGGTCTCCCCGGGCGGGAATGACACTAGGGTAGCCCGTGTTGATCTACCCCACGGTGGCCAGTAGGCTCCCTGGGCTGTTCGGCCAACCGTTCAGCTCCGATGCATCACCCCGTAGAATTGGATCCGCACAGAGTCAATCAGCACGCTTTCATGGTTCTCACACCTTAGATAGCAAACCTTTGGGTCGAACTTCTACGAATGGTCACTACAACGGCGACAGAGACCCGCCGAATAAAGAGGCCCGAGAACAATAGGAGAAGAGACCATGAACAGAACTAGACTCGGCAAGGGAATCCTGACAGCAGCTACCGTCGGAGCGCTCGCGTTCACGCTCGCAGCTTGCTCATCCGGCAGCAACGACGGAGTCGGCACGGACAACAACACCAAGGCGCCGAGCGCTTCGAGCTCGACCAAGGCAGTTCCCGACGCAACTGCAACCATCGCCAAGCTCGGCGGCAAGGACACTCAGGTCACCCTCGACCAGGGCTTCCTCGACGCCCTCGGTAGCCTGAAGCTCACCCCGGGTACTCTCGGCACGGCCAAGCTCGACGGCGCAACCCTGTCCTTCCCCATCACCGGTGGAAATGTAAAGTACTGGGACCCCAGCCTCGACTACAGGCCCTATGTCCAGGGTGAGATCGACCACGACGGATCGGGCATCAGCCTCACCGGTGGCGGCAAGACCGTGGAGCTCTCCGACTTCGTCATCGATCCCGGTAGCAACTCCAAGCTCACCGGTACCGTGAAGGTGGACGGCAAGGAGGTCGGCACTGATGTGAACATCTTCAGGCTCGACGGAACCACGCTCAACCCCCTCACCAAGGACGCTGACGGCAACGCAGTGCTCGAGGGTACCACCGTCTACATCTCCCAGGACGCTGCGAAGCTCCTCAACGACACCTTCGGCACCGATGCTGTGACCGGCGACCTCAAGGTCGGCATCGCGAAGATCACTGCGGCCCCTGCCCAGTGACCTTGAGCGGCCAGTGGTCTCTTGGATCAAGTTCGCCTGATCCGGGCCGCTGAAGCCGAAGGAACAGCAGGCCCCGTGAGTGCTACTGCCTCACGGGGCCTGTTTCTGTGCGCTAGAGCTAGGGTTCAGGGCTGATTTCGCAACAGCCTGTTGCCCAAATACTCATCGGGTCATATGATGGTCCCATGGACACCAAACTGACCGTTGACATCGAAGCATTCACCGTCGAACTCCTCGTGCACCACGGGAACTACCGGGCCACCTTCACCGGCACCGGAGCTACCATCCTCGAGGCCGCTGAGAACGCTGCCCGACAGTCGAGCTACGCATCCGGACTCTTCGACCGGATCGATGGGCTCTACGGTGTTCGGGCCGAGTACCGGGCCGCGCTCGCTGAGGCGCTGGCCAATGGTGAGGAGTACCGGGGCTTCGGCTGGAACACCTTCAAGCTCGTCGGTGACCCCACGGACCCCGGCTCCAGCTTCGACCCCGTGGATCTGGCCATCGAGTCAGAGGACTTCCCGAAGTTCGTATCGGATGAGAAGTTCGAAGAGCTCGTCGAGGCCTACGCCATCGCCAGCCGGAAGGAATCCATCCGGCTCTTCCCGCAGAGCTACGGCGAGACGACGCCCCTGGAGCCCTTCATCATCGAGGCCCGCCGGAACCTCACCGAGGCCCTGAACGACTTCGAGTACGCTCACACCGCCCTGCTCATGCAGAGGGCTCAGGGCTGATTTCAGCTGCAGGTTAACCGTATAGGTTAACTTGTGCCGGAGTTAACCTATGCGGTTAACTCACCCGTGTGCGCTATTTCGTACAGAACTGTCTGCACGATTTCTCGTACATCGCTTCCCCGATTGGCCGTTGCGCCGGTCGGGGAAGCCATGTATGGTGAACCTCACACCACACCGCACTCACCTGGAACCCTCGGAGGTCTCCTGTGCTTCGTTCCATCATCTCGCTCTTTCGCCGTCACCCTTCTGTGGATGAGATCAACCCTCGCTTTCGCTTCACGGTGGATCAGCGGCGGGCTCTGGCCACGGTCTACACCTCGCCCACCGGCATGGTGCAGCTCGCCGAAGTCAGCAAGAAGGTCCTCGGCCAGAGCAACCGCCACGACGGACTCAACAACCTGGCCTGGTACTTTACCCGTCGGGATGGTGGCCATAACTACCTCTGGAACCTCCGCGCTCACGCTGCGCGGACACCCCACGGTCACACCATCCACCGGGATGATCTCGAGCGCTTCTTCGACCGAATCATCTCGCGAGGTGGAGTGATCTAGTCTTCGCTCGAGGCGACTCTCTCAGTTCCCGATGACCGGTTGCGCTGGTCGGGGAAGCATGTATGGTGTACCTCACACCACATTCAATCCCTGGAGCAGTTCCCATGCCCATCATCGCTATCCTCCTCACGCTCGGCTACTACATCCTGCAGACATTCTTCGTCATCCAGCTCACCATCGCTGCCATCAACTTTCTTGGCAGGCACCAGGGTGGCTTCTTCGACACGGGCAATCCCCTCGCCTGGATCGTGACCTTCGTGCTCCTGGCGATCCTCGTCTCCTTCGCCCGGCCGATCTTCCGGCTCATCAACCGTGTCATCGGTAGAGGGATCTCGGCCATCCTCACCGGGCTCTTCGCTCGGAGCTCAGCTGGCACCTTCGCCATCAACGCGGCCATCGCAGTTCTCATCGGCATCGGCTGGCTCGTCGGCAGTGGCCTCATCACCTCTCACGCCATGGACTACTTCTCCACCCACCCCGAGCTCAACGGCTGGCTGGCAGCTGGGAGCTGGCTTGCCTATGTGCTGGTCTACTGCGCGATCCTCGCCACGGTCTACTCGAGCCCCAAGAGCGAGGGTGAGTCGAAGTCTCGCGCCTAGCACAGGAACTCGGCGAGGTTCCCCAAAAGTCGAAGCCCGATAGCGATTGCGCTGCCGGGCTTCTTCGTATAGGATGAGCCATAGTAGCCCACCGAAACCGATCATCACAGCCAGAAGAAGGCATCATAGCAACATGAGTGAACTCAAGATCACCCCCGAGCAGGTCGATGCGATCTTCGCCAGCAAGCCCGGCGAGGACACTGACTACAGCTTCAAGCAGGGCTTCTACGCCGCTCAGGCCGCAGCTCGCATCCAGATCGCAGCCCTCGCTGACTGGAACACCGTTGCAGGTCCCCGGAGCTCCAAGAGCTTCGATGAGCTCGCAGCTAACGCCAAGGCTGGCTGGTCCGACGAGGCCCTGGCCCTCTACGATGCGGCAAGCGAGTCCTTCAAGGACGAGGCCAAGACCATCCAGCCCCTCCCCAAGGTTCCCGTTGACCAGTCCTTCCTCCACGCTGCAGCTCAGTCGCTCACCGATGCCGGAGATCTGTCCCTGGCAGGGACTGCACAGTCCTACCTCGACTCGGCTCCCCGAGACGGCTTCAGCACCGTAGAAGAGGTCACCGGGCGAACTCAGCTCAGCTGGCAGTATGGCTGGCGGGGGTTCTTCCCGGAGATCGACCGCGAGGGCAACACCGTGATCGGAAGCTTCGGTGAGGAGTACGAGTGGCTCGGCTTTCGCAGCTTCAGTGACGCGCTGAAGGGTGCCATCGCCGCCCAGAGGGAAGAGGACCACCGATTCGTCGAGGATGAGACCCACCGGCTCGGCTACAGCGTCTGGAAGCGTGAGCACCACCGGGCTAGTGACTGGACACCCGTGGCCGAGGATGAGGTCGAGCTCACCAACGGCTCGGTGGAGTACGGCTGGCGCTCCTTCCTGCCCAACCGGGACAGGGACGGCAATCTCATTGACGGCATCGGCGGCGAAGAGTACGAATGGCTCACGACCGACAGTCTGGATGAGGCTCGCTCACAGGCTGCTCGCTTCCAGGAAGAGGAGAACCGGGATGCGGAGAGCAGCAACCTCACTCCTCTGGGCTACAGCGTCTGGAAGCGCACTCCGGAGAGCTTCGGCGACTGGATCCTCATGGCAAGCATCGAGAAGGAGAACGGCTGATGGCAGACCAACGAAAGAATCCCCTAGAGGAGCTTCAGGAGTGGAACCTGCGTTCTCAGATCCTGGCTACCCTCGCCGAGCTCGACCGGTCCCCGATCGTCGGTGCTAAGATCGACGCTCACGGGCTCCTCGAGGGCTACGCATACAGCGACGAGGAGGAAGGCCGCACCTTTGAACCTCAGATCCTCGTGCTCCTCGATCGGGTCGATAGGATGCTCTTCTACAAGATCTCCACGGCTCAGGTAGAGCGGCTCAAGGGCATCGTCTCCAGCGCCGTCGATGCCATCAATGCGCGGAGAGCCCGGAGAGAAGAGCTCTCAGAGCTCCCTAAGACGGTCATCGTGGAGATTCCCTCTGAGCTCATTGAGAACCTCCGCGCGGAGGCCGACGAGATGGAGCTCAACACTCTGGGCGTGATCCCCGAACCCGTTGCAGCAGTCCTCGCCGTCCTCGAGGCTGCAGCCAAGGATCAGACGGTAGCTGCGCTGAAGCACTCCGCCGAGCTCCGCAGGGGACTCATCCTGGACGAAGACCTTCCCAACTTCGAGCGAAATCAAGACCAGGCGAGGGCAGCAGACTTCGGAGACGAGGAGGAGATGCCGGTGCTCGAGGGCATGGTGGTCTACAGTCGCAGCGGAGCTAGCACCGGCAGTGAATTCGACTCCCTGATCCCCGAAGGCTACCTCTGGAAGGTTCATTCAGTGGGAGAGAAGATCGTAGAGATCGACGGGATCACCAATCCCGGAATCGGCATCAATGTGGAGATCCAGGACTTCTGGAAGAGCTTCAACTTTGCGTCGGACATGGTTCAGCCCGGAGCAGTGATCGCTGCGATCCGGAAGCTCGCCAGCGACGAGCGAGCCGACCGGACCGCGCAGATTAGGGCTGAGATCAGCAGCACTATCTCCAGTGGTGCGAACAAGGTTGCCGATGGAGTGACCAGACTCAACGAGCGCTACAGGCCATTGGGCGAACAGCTAGTCAGGAAGGCTGTCTCCGCCGTCAGGGGTGAACAGCTGAATCCGACTGAGGCGGCAGAAGTGGCCTCGAAGAATCCTGCCGATGGAGAGGTCCTTGACGAGGCGTTCTCCGCCGATGCCTTTGGGAACACGGATGAGCAGGAGGCCGATCTCCAGGCACTCCGAGAGCGGCTCCGGTCCACTCCGAAGCCCGCTTACTCCTCCACGGGCAGCAGGGAGAGCTGGAGCCGGCCTCGAGATCAGCTCGCCCAGCTCATCTACGACGCTCAGCACCCGGACAACGGTTCGAAGTGGCTCACTACGGTCGATGGTTCGCCCAATGTGGTGTCCTATGAGGCCGCAGATGCCCTCCTGAGCGAGTTCCCGAGGATCCTCGCATCATCCGATGGTCCAACAGACCCGGCGCCTGAGGAAGGCGCTCAGGGCTCCGACGAGTCCGATGAGCCTGTCGGCCCAAAGCTCGAGGACTTCCCTGTTCCGGTCCCTCCCGCCGAAAGCGACCTCGGTAGGCTTCGCTACCTTCAGCGCTCCCTGAGCCTCGATGACTTCGAGGAATCCTTCAGGCGAGACGACACGCTCGCTGAGCTCCTCGAGCTCCTCCCCAACGCCATCGCTGAGATCAGCTACCTCCGGGACAATGAGGGGAAGATCCAACAGGGCTTCCTTGATACCCTGGACAGGCTCAAGACCAGCATAGACACCTCGAGTGTCCGTCAGGCCTGGGTCGCCTACGAGAGGGCAGTCGAGTCCAGGGATGCGATCTACGAGTCCCGGCAGGAGGAGCGAGCCAAGGTTCGCCAGCTCGAGGCTGAAATTCAGCGACTTGAAGCTGTGGTCGGCGAAGGAGCTAATGAAGATCTGCCCTCTGGTGGCGAGAGGGTCGCTGACCTGATCGAGGAAGTACAGCGCGGAGACAACAGCGAGATCAACCGGGCTTCGGTGATCAGCTATAATCCTGGAGCCCGGAGCCAGCGGGAACTCGGCCATGTGTCGAGCTTCATGGTCAGTGGTATCCCCATGGCCGTGAAGATCTCGGAGCAGGAGGGCACAACCCTGAAGCTCCTCGAGCTCATCCCCCAGGGATCCGAAAAGGCGCTCTTCAGGAAGGAGATCTGTGCTACGGGTTTCCTCACTGAGGAGAAGCTGCGCAGGATCGTCATGGACTCAGACGGATGGCTCGGCAACGATGATGTGGAGGTTGTCTCTCAGTCCGACTCCTCGAGTGCCGACGGGGAATCGTCGGAAGCCGAGGCTGCGGCAGAAGAAGGAGAGCGATGATCGACTTCAGCGAAGTCCTCGGAGGCTCCAAGAATCCCGAGGCTGGCTCAACTGCCGGGCTTCCCAAGAGGCCGGCCATCGAGGCCTTGAGCTCCGCGGAGAGGCTTCAGGTCGCCAGCGAGGTCCTGAGCGCCTTCGTCACGAAGGTCCAAGAACATCAGCGCTCAGGCGGAGAACTCATCCTCCGGGAGAGCGAGGCAGAGGTTCTTAGGACCATGGGTGAGGTACTCCTCGACGAGGCCGAGAATCGCTATGCCCAAGAGTAGTAGCTGTTAGGCGACTGACAGTCAGTCTCATCCATGTGAAGATAGCTCCACAGTTCCGAACCCAGAAGGAGAAGCACCATGAGCACATCTGTAGATACTCTCAAGTTCTGGCTCGACCAGGGCAACACCGGCGAGTACAGCCACATGATCGTGGCCACGGACAGCTTCGACTACGAGGACTACCCGATCTATGTGTCCCAGGGTGACAACCCCGAGGCCCACAGGCCCTCCAACGGTGATCGGGTCATGGAATGCTACAGCTACGGGCTCCCCCTGGCCCAGCAGCTCGCAGAATCCCGTGCCAATCACTGGGAGCTACCAACCCAGGGCGGCGACAGCTGATGGCTACTGACTTCATGGAGCCGTCGGCTAGTTGGGCCAGGAGCTATCCCGAGTTCGTGGTCATCGGGGAAGAGAAGCTCCGGGTCAAGGGAGCTTCCTACTCAGATGGCTCCATCGCCTACTTCACGCTCTTCGACTCCGAGGGCAACCACCGCTACGACTGCGAAGACAGCGAACGCGATCCGGGCGAGCTGCGATCCCTGGACGAGAACGAGATCCGGGAGCTTGTCTCCGAAGATGGAGGGTTGATCCCTGCTACCAGGCGCAAGCGAAAGCCCAGTGCCCTGGTGGAGATCCTCGCGAGCGCCGTGCCAGTCGACGGAGGCGACCCCGTGGATCTGAATGCGGAAGAGGCCAGCAACTGGAACCGGATCTATCCCGACTCTGTCACCATCGACGGCAGAGTATTCGAGGTCACCGTCGAGCCTCCGCTCCACAATCCCTCAGCCTTTGGCTGGTTCAAGCTCCTCGACAGCGCTGGTCGGACCTACTTCCGTGGCGACTGGATTCCCTGGGAGCTCACTGCGGAGGACATCAGGAGAGCGGTTCGAGAGCGCAGAGGCCCTCGGGAGAGTCGCTTCAGCAAGGCTGCTGGATCTGCTAGGCCAGGGGATCAGCCCTACCCCGAGTTCGTGCGCTACGCGGGAGATCGCTACCGGGTCCGTGGAGAGCTTGACGAAGGTGGCCGGGTAACCTTCCTCGAGCTCCTCGACGCCCAGGGAGAAGTCGCCCTGGAAATCGAAGTGGACAGGTTCGTAGAGCAGCCCGTCACCGAGAAGTACATCCGGAGCGTCGCTCACTACTACGCTGGGCTCGATGGCTATGTGACTCTCTCCGGAGGAGAACCCATCGAACAGTCCACGGAGGCAGAGCTTCAGCAGGAGCTCGCTGTGATCGTGGCCTACACACAGGATGAGTACATCCGAAAGCACGGCAATGAGCACGGCGTTGCTCAGGAGGTCGCCAGGGCCATCCTTGCTGCGGGCTTCGTGAAGGACAACGGCCACTGAGTAGCCTCCACGCTGAGCTCTCGGTTCGATAGGGTCTATGTAGCTTCAGTAGAGGGAGAGTACCATGGCTAGAGATCTCAGCACGCCCGAGGGACGCCGGGAGCTCTTCGAAGAGATCGCCAAGCCCATGGTCACGGTCAGCGGCCTCGAGGAGCTCCACCAGCAGACAGCCTGGGAGGACTACGAGGCCGTCACGCCCAATCTCCATGTCAAGGGCGTCCGTCGAGTCGAACAGCACATCGGCTTCGATGCGGCCTGGGATCTCCTCGTGCCGCTCCTCAACGCTGAGACTGAGCGGGCGAACCGGGCTGAAGCTAGGCTCAGGGAGCTCAATCCCAGCCGGATCTACCGGGTTGACCTACTCCTCGACACCACCATGTGGAACGAGGGCTTCGAGAAGGCGTCCGATCCCTGGCTTCGAGTCTACACGGACAACACGGAGTGGGTGAATCGACTCGAGAGAATCTACTCTGTCAGGGACCCCAGCGGTGGGCTCCCCCAGAACTTCTTCGTGGAGGTTCTCGAGCTCGCCTCGGATAGACCCACACCCGATCAGGCTGAGCTCGACGCCAGCGACTGGGAGGCTGAGGAAGAGCAACGGCAGTCCAGCCGTTTCTTTGCCCTGGCACCGGGAACTCCAGCACAGGACCTCGACCTGGTCCTCGGCCGTAGGCTCACGGAGTGGGACGGTATCTAAGCGGTTCCTAGCGGTTGTGGTTTCTGACCTTCGGGTGTAGGATCAATCGAAGACCATTCACAGACAGGAAGCTGGATCATGCCGCAGGAACCGAAGCCAGAGATCTTCACCGCCGTAGTCTTCGATCCGGGATCGGAGGAGACCGCTGGCTACCTCATCGTGGACTTCGACCTGGAGTCGCTGCGAGCGACCGTGGAGCAGGAGGTCCGATCGCGGATCGATGAGGATCTCATCGAGGACGAGGAGCTCGAGCTCAGCTGGAGCAACGACTCATTGTTGCCTGTTTCCTACGGTGTCGCTGGAGGCAACGGTGCCTATGTCTGGGCCAATCTCTACTACGCCTTCCCGGGCTCCGCTGTGCGCTTCAGCGAGTACGACTGAACCCGAAGGGCTGATCACAGATGTCTCTCCTAAGAGCACAGCGAAGCTCGAGCCTCTACCCCGTCGCTAAGATAGTGGCGGGCTCTGAAGTCATCCGCTTCGTCTGGGGCTTCACCAAGAATCACGCATTCCGTCGGGCTCGTCACTGGGTGGCCCGCGAGCAGAAGAGGGGCTGATCATGGCCAAGAAGACAGTCGAAGAGCTCGCCCAAGGTCTCGTCAACATCCTCCGAGAGGAGGGCGGTGTTGCCTGGCGTGACAAGCTCATCTACCGGCTCCAGGACAGTGAACAGGTCGTCCGCAACGAGGCCTTCTATGCGCTGACCTACGCTCGTTCCGAGGGGCTCATCGAGCATGTCCACAACGAGCAGTGGTACCCCGCCACCATGCGGATCCCCGGCGAGACTCGTTCGAAGCCCGAAGACCCCATCGAGGTCGAAGCAAAGGTCGAGGAAGAGTCGGAGCCCACACCATTCCAGCTCGGCGTTGCCAAGCTCGTAGCCGAGCGCCAGGCCGAGCAGGAAGCGCTTCGCTCGACCTTCGCAGCTGCGGAGCGCTACCTGGCCTTCCGGGGAGAACCCTTCTCTACCCTCGAGCTCATGAGGGCTCTTCAGGGTGCTCTAGGCGTGGACAGGTACCTGGCCTCGAACGCCGCAGTTCATCTCGTGGACGCTGGATTCGCCACCAAGAGCTACACGGACGGGATGCTCACTCCCGTGGGCTACATAAATCCTGAAGACAAGGGTCTCCTCTCAGACTCGAATTTTCCCGACAGGGAATCCATAGCAAGACACAATGAGATTCGCATCGATGGCACTGACTACACTGCCTCGCTAATCTCCAATATGGCTTTCTCCGGAGACAGCTCTCGGGGCTTCAGGCTCGAAAGCGCTTATCTGGGCTTCGCAGAGCCCTTCTTCGACGAGATCTTCGTCTTTACGGAGGAAGAACTCAACGATGAGCTCATCAGAGAGTACTTCGAGGACTACCGACTCGGAAAGCTAACCTATACTGACCACGGTTGGAGGCGGTGAAGGCTATGGCTCAGAACGGCAAAAAGCAGGTTAGCGAGGCAGTCGTAGCCTTCATCGGTTCTCTCCGCGCCGAGCGAAGGCTCTACCCGGAGCTCTACGCTGATCGCCTGGCTGAGTTCCTTGAGGAAGTTCAAGATGAGGGTCTTGCGGGACCCTTGAAGCGACTGCGGAAAGAGCTTCCCCAGTGACACAGGAAGCAATGGAGGGCAACACCATGGTAGCAACTGAGAGCACGCTGATGATCCTGGGAGACCAAGCTGAAGGCTGCGATGTCTACGGCTGTACCCGGGAAGCAGATGGCCACGGTGAGCCGGAGCTCGGAGCAGCTGAGACCTGGCACTACAACGAGCAGGACGGTGTCCACTTTCCGGTGCTCACGGCCGAAGCAGAGGCAGAGCAGGCTGCGGAGGAGGAAGCCCGAGCGACCCTGGACCAGCGCATGAGGGCTGCCCGGCTGGAGCAGGAACAGGTCCAGCATCGAATCACGAGGCTTCAGCAGCACAGGAACAGCTGGTTCCTCAGCATTCAAGACACCCAGTTCATCCATGAGATGATGGGCCAGGCCACTGCCTTCAGCGGTGACTTCAAGCCCGTCGGCTAGCACCGAATTACATATTTCAAACATCACATATTTAGCACCAGAAGGACCCGACAGTGACCAGCTTCGTACTCATCACGGCAGACATCTACAACGAGCTCGAGGACCTCACAGATCCTCTGGCAGAGGCCATCGACTCTCAGCTCGGAGAGGAGGCGGCCATCGAGGAACCCCGGGATGAGCTCGTGGCCTACATCGGGTCCCTCTGGGCTGCCATCGAGGCAGTGGGCGACGAGGAGGTCGCTGAGATCCTCGAGAAGGCAGAGCACTGGGCAATCGACGGTGGACCGCTCGATTCCTTTGAGGAGCCCGAAGACTTCGAGGATCAGATCCTTTCGGCCGTGGAGCGAGCAACCCAGCTCATGGGTGATCTCCTCGTGCCCGCAACCTCGGAGGGCTACAGCGATGAGGCCGAACTCGGCCGGGTACAGTCCGAGCAGATCCCTCTTTTCAGCGAGGACTTCCCTTCGGTAGAGCTTCGAGGTACGCGCTATGTGTTCGTGAACATCCCCCGGGATGTCTACTGAACCGTAGGGCTCAACTAGCGCACGCTTCGAGCACCCCTACGGCGCAGAAACACCGTAGATAGGCCGTAGGTTGCCCGCTCAGGTACCTGGAGCGCAGTTTCACGCATCCCGTCGGCACTGAGCTAACAGTTGCTCCTGGGGCAGCTAGCAAAATCACCTTCGGCTTCGACACTATAGCTTCAGCACCGCAACCACACCAAAAGGTAGGAGCAACCCATGAGCGAACAGCCGGCAGGAGAACTTCCAGTCGAGCTTGAGCCCAAGCTGCGGTTTGATTCGAACGGCGCTCCGCTGATCTATGATCTCGGCCAACAGCTCATCCGAGATCGCATGGCCACGGGTGCGTACCTCAAGGCTCAATTCTCCCGGGGTAGGCTTCTCGGGAACCTTTTCGTCCTCGGGGCGCTTTTAGCTCCGGTTGTCACGCCGATCATCGCTGCGATCAGTGGAGCAGGGTTCGTGAGAACGATCCTCTCTGTGTTCCTAGGGTTAGCATTCACAGTCGCGCTGGGCGGTATCTCAGTTGTGCTCAGCAACGGTGAGAACTACGACAAGGATCGGCTGGCCAAGCTGATGGGCCAGAGAAGACGCATTGAGTTCAGGAGTTGGGCTGAAGCTGATCTGAAGGTTGAGCTCTCTGAGGAAGATCTCAATGAGCTTCAGGATCACATCGGCGCGGGGCTACTCAAGCGAGAGCGAGTCAATGAGCTAGCCGAAGTTGCTAAAGGCCCCTCTGCGGCTCGATCTCGCCACTCTGAAAATGACAGCGGGAACGAAGGTTTGCCCTACTGGATGGGTGGGACAATCCTAGAGGAATCGAAACCAGCCGATAGAGCTGCACACACCATAGACAAGCCAGTGATGAGCTAGGAGAATCGTGGAAACTACAAGAGTACCGAAGCCAGGTGATCGAGTTAGACACAAATCCGATCCGAAAGCGGTATTTACCGTTTCATGCATTCAAGACGGATCTGTGAAACTAGAAGACTGGGACGACTTCTTCGACTTAGCCAGTTTTTGGGACTTCTTCGACTTTGTCATTGCAGATGATGACAATCTAGATTTGGAGGCTGTCCTTGAAAAATCTTGGGCACTCAAAGAGGTAGATGATGCAATAGAGAGCGTTCTGGCCTCTTACTCTAGTACTGGAGATAGATCTAGTGCTTACTCTTCACGAGCTTATAGGGCCCTATCTAGTCGTAAGGCTGAGCTACAGAGCGAAATGGTTCATTTAGGATAATGTCAAATCAGTCAATCTTCTTCGATCTTCTCTTTGCCTCCGTCGGCTTCATTCTGATACAGGGTGCCTATTTGGGCCTCAAGACTAAGTGGCCCAATAGTTACATCAGCCTTACAGATACTCATTCTCTCACCATATATAGCAGATGGTGGCGTATGCTACTGTTCAGGTTGGCTCCTGTCTTTGTCGTAATGACTTTGATTTGGACTTGCTCAACTAGAGCGGGTGCGACTGGCTGGTTAGCCGTCGGAGTGGCAACTTTTGTTCACATTATGTTCTCCAATGGAAGAGCGTTTGTGGAATCAATGCAGAGAAACAGTACCGTTTCAGTAAACTACGGTTCTTATCACATTGTGGCCTCATTGATAGCCGCAGCAGGAGGGGTAGCAGCATCTTTTCTTGGGCCGTATAGTAAGTCCTTGGTACCTAAGAACGAAGCACTTTTAGAAGCATTTTGGACAGCTAGTTTAGTAGCGATTGTAGCCGCTTTGTTTCTTCGATTCACCATTCCAGATAATCGAGATCCGAGATCAGCCTCTTATTTGTTCTGGAGAGCCTGGAGAGACATGGGTATCGACATCTATGACTACATGTTCAAAGCCGCATCGAATGCAAACTGCGATCCTCTGATGGTTATTGCTGTAGGTACTGTTGAAGTACTTCAGAGGCCTAAGTGGGTTAGAAGATGCGAAAATGCTTTTGGGCACATTGTGGGTAAAGGTAGCTATGGGGTTATGCAAATGAGCTCTGACAGACCCTTGACTGACGAGAAGTCCATTGAAAGCTTTACAGTGGAACATCGTAACTCTTATAACTTCAAAAGGCTCGGTAGCGAAACCCGGATGAAGCCCAACGCTGTTTGGAAGGTTGGAGGTGTTCACAACGGAGATAAGATCTTTATCGAATCGATCTCATCGATTTACCAATGGCTCCTGGAGACGGTCATTTGGATAGATTCAGAAAAGGCAACAGGGCAGATAGGCATTCTGGAGAAGCGAAAGTACCCAAGACATTGGGGAATCAGGATAGCAACCACCTCAGACATCGTGGAAGTTGCCGGTGCGTATCAAGGAGAGGGCGCAGTTTATGAAAGGCCGTCTGACTGCCCTCAAGGTCATTGGTGGTATTTCGAGCACAAGTGTGACATCGAGCGAGATAGCATTCTGATCGGAGAGCCGGGTAAGCTCTCGATGGTCACCCTTTCAGTAGATGACGATAAATCTCATTTTGAGCGCAGTGAAGGAGTAGATCGTGGGTAGAGACAACATCGACAACAACTGGCAGGAGACTGCAGGCATGTCCCGGAAGGAGAAGGCTCTCTACGAGGACACCAAGGAGTGGATCGACAACCTTGAGAACGACGCCCACTGGGCTCGAACTCCCGATGAACGCAAGGCCAAGCTCGCTAAGGCTGAGATCCTCCAGGATCTCCTGAAGGCAGCGAGAAGATAGCCATGGCTGAACAGGAGCGTCGAAGCAGGGCGGGCCGTATTGTCTTGAGCATCCTCAAAGTACTGGGATCGATGGCTGTCACGGTCGCTAAGACCATCGGTGCCATGGGTGGAGCTCACAGCCACACCGACGACAGCCAGCGTGTGCTCTACCAGGAATCGAAGCGAAAGGACTACAGACCATGAGCGAACTTCTGAGCATCGAGCTCGTGGGCGCGACCCAAAGGGAGCTCGAGCACTTCTACGGAGAGCTCCCCGAGGACTTCTCCCTGGCCTTCAGCTTCAGCTACGCCAACGCTGAGACGATCGGTGAGAACACCATCGGCGCCATCCTCCTCGAGGCTTCCTGGCCCAACGGAGACTTCAAGCAGAGCCTCACCCTGAACTTCGAGGAGCTCACTGCCGACAGCCTGGGAGAGTTCCTTAGGGCCGTGCCCTACAGGGATGTGGACTTCGAACCCATCCTCCTCGTGGACTTCGAGGAGGGTGAGCTCAAGGTCCGGCTGGAGTCGGCTTTCCTCAGCGTCGGTCCCCAGGAGGAGATCGACACGCTCTGGGACAGCGGCGACAGGATCAAGCAGGAACCCATCCACAGAGCTGACACCAACCACAGGAAAGAGAATCGACCATGACCAACCAGATCAGCCTTGAGCTCGTGAGCGTTGCTCGCTACCAGCTCGAAGAGCTCCTTGAGACGCTGCCGGATGCTCCTTTCAGCGTAGAGTTCGCCACCCCTTCCCTCTCGGAAGAAAACCTCGGGGAACTCTTCGATCTTCCGATCGACAGTGTCCATCTTTCAGCGCGATGGTCAGACACTCTCGGCCACGCTCTTTCCCTGGACCTCCACGACTTCACGGCTGCCAAGCTGCGCTACTTCCTCGATGAGGTAGCAGGAGACGCTGATCTCTTCCCGGAGCTCTTCCTCCAGGATCCCGACGGAGAGCTCATCGAACTGGAGCTCGAATCGGGCGTGCTCATCATCGAGTGGGAGGATCAGGCACCTTCGGCCGGCCCCGTCGAAGGACTAGATCTCGACGATGAGGAAAACTGGGACGAGGAGGTTCACCACTGGGCTCAGGAGATCGAGGCAGAGGCTTCCCGAACGCAGGATCCCGAGCTTCGAGCGTCCCTGAGAAGACGGGTAGCCCTCCTTCTCGGAGTGGCTGAGTACGCAGGCCGCTACGAAGACCTCGACGACTGAGAGGAACAGCACCATGCAAATTCAGGCCAATCTCGATCTCATCGAGGTGCCCCAGGGAGAGCTCTGGGAGTTCTCTCAGGTCGTGCCCAAGGACGCCCGCTTCGAAGTCCTTTTCAGCTTCAAGGACAGTGATCGTGCCTCCCACTGGGACTTCAAGGCCGTCGAGCTCCTCGCCCAGTGGAGCGAGGGAAGCAGGCTCGTGGCCAGAAGTGCAACAATTGACCTCACAGAGGTAAGCCGGCTCATCGAAGCCCTCCAGGAGCTCGTAGACGCTACGCCCGAAGAGGCGATCTTCGAGCCCATCGTGGCTGTCTACGATCCCATTCTACAGATGCCCCTAGAGATGCTCAGTCCTTCTCACTGCACCCTGGTGGCATCCTGGGATCAGGATCCGACAGTGGTTCTCCTCGATCTCTAGCTCCAGTCGATCCTGAGTGGTCCTCGACCTCCTCCTTACCTAGGGATGAGCCGGTCGGGGGCCATTCGACTTTGGAGCGAGTGTAGTGTATGATTGGCTTGAGTAAGCCTGTTCGGAGTCAGTCCGCAGGTCACAGCCACCTGAGAGAGGGAGTGAGCGCGTGATTATCCTCGACAGCAAGATCAACGAGGATGGGGCCTTCGATGTCGCAGAGCCCGAGGCGGAAGACCCCGTAGTCCAGCCAGCCTTCAATCGCTACCCGTCAAGCTATCCCCGACAGTCCTTCATCGCTCTGGGTTACCTCAAGGAGGGCGACATCATCTGGGATGAGCTCTCCCAGCAGGGTGCGGTCATCGAACAGATCTCAGTGAGCAGGGCCACCGGAGGTGCTTTCTACTCGCTCAAGAGTGGTCGCATCACTCGAAACTTCTACGAGGACGAAGACAGCTACAGCGAGCGCATCACTCGCCTCCGGGACCCTGAGGTGCTCCGAGACCTAGAGATCGAGGAAGTTCAGCGGCGCTACCGGTCGCTTGTCAGCACCGATGGGGCTAGAGGAAATGCTGCCGGTGAGCCTGTTGCCACTGTAGCCAGCCGGGTTGCCCGGCCCTTCGAGCGGCCCGTGGAGAACATCCGGGTCGGAGACATCGTCCAGGGTCGCAACTTTGGCTTCAGTCCGGTTGAGGCCATCAATGAGGTAGGTGGGTTCATCAAGCTCAGGCTCAAGAACGGTGAGATCATCAAGCGCAGGCCCAACAGCGATGCTCAGATCCGAGTGATCGGACTGCAGGATGAGCTTTCAGCCACTGAACCAGAAAGCGCTGAAGCTTCGGCTGATCCTCAGAAGGTGTTCATCTGGAAGTCGCCCCTGGCGGTCAGGCCTGGAGAAAGCATCCTCACGGAGGATGGCTGGCGAGAGATCCTCGGCAGGACCGAAGGTGCGGTCGACTACGAGACCGGCACCTGGCGCTGCTACAGCACGGACGGAAAGCACCGGAAGCCACAGGTATTCAAGGACGCTAACAGCAACGCCCGGGTCTACGCGCTAGTGTCCCAGCCGGAGGCTGAAAAGGAGACCGTTGACCAGCAAGCAGCTGTCTACGGCTTTCAGGATCTGATCACCACCAGAGTGGTAGGGGGAGAAGAGGCACTGACGCCTACTCGCCAGTGGCTCGCCCTGGAGTCCGTCGAGCGAGTCGAAACCAAGCGCTTCGGTAAGCTCAGGCACACCGGTTTCACGGGCACCTTTATCTACCCGGACGGAACGAGAGCCTTCGGCCCACTCACGACCTTCGAGGATAGCCAGGGGAAGCTCAGCTACAGGGTTCGCCGGAAGCTCTCCGAGAGTGAGATCGAGAACCTGAAGAAAGGCGCTATCGCATGATTCTCTTCGACGGGCTAACTCAGCCCAAGGGCCTGCTCGATAGGCCAGCCTCTTCTGCAGGTTGGAATGCGCCCCTGGGCCTGACCCGAGGAGACAGGGTACTAACCGTCTTTGGCTGGGAAACGGTCACGGAGGACGCCTGGCAGTTCTACCAGGGTCCAGAGCTCGTTCTCAATGTCCTGGGCAGAGGCAGGATGCGCCTGAAGCTCCCGATCTTCAGGCTGGACCTAGATGGGAGCTTCCTGGCCTACACCAGGATCCGAGACTGCAACGCCCGGCCAGTAACATCCCTGGGGAGCGTGTCGATCACCTTCTACGCTCCCCTAGAGGTTCTCGACATCGGCTATCGAGCGAAGGACCCCGAGGGTAGATGGGTAGCTCTGAGCGGCGCCCATCTAGTCTGGAACAGGAATGGTTCGATCAGGCCCAAGGCAACTCGGCTCCTTGCCGAGGGCGACCCCAATCTCAAGCGAGGCTTCAAGCCAAAGACCGTGGAGCTCCCGAGTGGTACTCTAGCTGTAGAGGCCCAGAGCATGCTCACTCGAAGCATGATTGAAACGATCGAAGAAGGAGGGCTAGACTATGGCCATTGAGGATCTCAAGCCCCTGGAGGCAATTCAGTGGGCGCCATCGGGCAACGGGCTCGACGGACGACCGGGAGAGGTGATGGCCTTCCTGGCGACAGACGAAGGTCGCACCCACGGCTATGGCTACGGTCCCGGCTGGGCCATGGACTTCGGCTCTCAGCAGGGTCAGATCCGAGTGCTGCCGACCCAGTGGATCGTCAGGCTCTCCAACGGCGTGCTTGTTGTCGAGGATGAGCGCCCCGAAGATGCCCATGTCTTCGATGCCGAGCAGCGCCTCGAAGAACTGAAGATCATGCGAGAGCTCCGAGAGCGCTCCAGAAGAGAGGGTTGCTGGTGAGTAAGCGAGAATCGCTGAGAAGAACTTCGGCCGCCCTGGGGCTCCTCGCGCTGGGTGCAGTAGCGCTCACGGGCTGTGCTGATACCTCGGATCAGTCCAAGGTTCAGTGGAAGCAGGTCGAAAGCAGGAAGATCGTAGCCCTCGACTCAACCCAGAGTCTCTTCATCTCCGGAGGTCGCCACTCCATCGACGGCAAGAGCCAGGTCGACTACCGCTTCGCGCAGAAGACTCGGGATGGTGCGATCCGGGAAGATCTCGTCAGCAATCTCATGGAGCGCGTCCCGGGCTACTCCGAGGGCATCACTGACTATGTGGTGGATGTCTACGAGGACGCCGAAGCCAAGAGTGCGAAGCTCGGAGTCTACGACTGCGAACCCGCAAAGCCCAAGGGTGAAGACGAGGATCTCAGCCCAGCGAAGCTCTTCGGCTTCAGCTACAACGCCTGCGCCACCGATGACGGCGAGGAGATCGATTACCTCGTGCGAATCCATGTGCCCAAGGGCACCGTTGATCGGAGCTTTGGCCCCGAAACCAGCAGCGACAGCGAAGAGGGATCAGGAGAGGGTTCTAGCTCGCGCTAGGAGCGATTCTCAGGCACTTTGTGCACTCCTGCCCACATGCTTACGGGCTTGAGCAACCGAGGGCTCAGAGGACAGCTCAGCACCTTCGCAAAGACCGACTAGGAGATAGACCCATGGACAGCAACTGGAAGCTCATCGCCGACTCCTGCCTCGGAGCTCCGGATCCGGAGCATGTGAAGCTCAGGGATGGCGACATCCTGGGCTACCGCTGGATCACCACTTCTCCAGGTCGAGGCCGGGGACGAATGCACTTCGTCTTTCGGCAGGTCGAGGTCCCAGACATCCGTCTCGATCGGTTCCCCTCGGAGTCCCACGATCATCGCTACGAGATCATCGTGGACCGCTTTCCTACCGATGAGCCCCTACGCAGCTTCAGGCAGAAGGATGGGGACATCCTGATCTACCGCTACTGGAAGGACAGCTTCAAGAGGAGCCAGCTCCTGCGAGTCGAGCGCCTTCGGGAAGGTGAGGTTGAGCTCTTCGGTAGCGTTCCTCGAGACAGGAGTGAGCTCCAGGGTGGCGGCGTATCGTTGCCCGGCCTCGACCTCCTCAAGCAGGTCACGGATCGCCAGGATGATCGTAGGCAGCAGATCGCTGACATTCGAGGCTATGCGGAGAGCTACAGAAGAACCGGAGAGCTCCCGGCCGAACTCGGAGATCGTCTCGGCCACTGGGCAGACCTCCTCGAGGAACGCTGAGGGAAAGAGTTCGACTGCTGAATCTAGCTGGCAGAGGGCTCCTACAGAGGTCGCCCTCGGAGTCAATTTGCATCGCTCCCGAGGGCGATCTCCTGCGTCATGTGGCCAACGATACCCCAGCACTGCGTGCTACTACCGCGAGATAGCGCCTAAGTAGCCCCAAAGGAAAAGTATTTTGATCTTTCACCTAAATCGTTGCACTTTCAAGCAAATCGATGTACTATAGAAAAGTGACGCCCTGGATCAGGAGCGCGTCCATTCGAGCGGAAAGACCCGCTACCTCAAGGCCATAGTGCTATTCTCTGCAGGGATTCCGTCCCGAAGGCCTTTGAGTAAATTCAACCACTTGCCTGGAAGGCTACAGCTATGTCAAGATCAGCTAAGACCGGTCGCACGAAGGCCACTCGACTCGCACGGATTGCTCCCTGGGCCCTCGGAATCGTCGTCCTCGCCGGAAGCGGCATCGCCGTGGGTCAGTCGTCCTACGCCGCATTCTCCAGCACCACGGACAACCCCGGGAGCAACTGGAAGGCTGGAGCTGTCACCCTCAGCGATGACGACGCCAGTGCCGCTGCCTTCAGCGCAACCGGCCTGAAGCCCGGTGACACCGGAAGCAAGTGCATCAAGGTGAGCTCGACAGGTGACATCAGCGGTCAGGTCAAGATGTACAGCACGGGCCACACCACCACCAAGGCCCTCTCCGACAACCTCGATCTCACCGTCGCCGTCGGCACGGGTGGAAGCTTCGCTAGCTGCGACGGCTTCGTCAAGAGCGCCGACCTCTACAGCGGCACTCTGGCCTCCTACGCTGCTACCCGGACCAACTACGCCACCGGCACCAGCGACTGGATCAGCAACAAGAACGACAGCCGGACCTACCAGATCACCTACAAGGTCAAGGACACCGCTCCCAACAGCGTCCAGGGTGGCACCTCCACCATGAACTTCGTCTGGGAGCTCCAGAGCGGAACAACCGGAGCCTGATCCTAGAGCCCTCAGCTAGCGGCTACCAGCCAGTCCCCAACAGGAAGGATTCGAACCGATGGGCAACACTGTGACCACACAGCAGTCTCCCACCGGCGAGACATCCAACCGGAGGGACTGGCTGGTTCTCTTGCTGGCATCCCTGGGGAAGCTCGGAATCTTCACTCTGGCGAGCTTCCTGATCTGGTCGCTGATCCCCCTCGTCTTTGGCATGGCGGTCACGACAGTAGCCTCCGGTTCCATGGAGCCACGGATCGGCGTGGGCGATGTGGTGGCTGCAGCTCCAGTTCCGAGCACTTCGCTCCGGGAGAAGCAGGTCATCCTCTTCGAAGATCCCGCAGTCCCCGGCCGGCTTCGGCTCCACAGGATCCGAGCCATCAGCGAAGCGGGCATCCAAACCAAGGGGGACGCAAACCCCAGCCCAGACACCATGCTCGTGCAGCCCGAAGCGGTTCGGGGTGTGGGCTTCGTTCGAGTTCCCCTGGTCGGTGTGCCGATCAACTGGATCCACGAGGGCGAGTGGCTCTTCCTTGGGCTCTTCCTCTCCGGGCTTGGCATGTCTGCGGCTATCTTCAATCTCGACCGGGATCTTCGACGCCGGGATCGGGAAGCAACAGTGCTCGATCTCCCCGCGGTTCAGCCTCAGCCGAAGCGCTGCCCGAAACTCAAGGATCGACCACCCTTCCTCGTTCGCCACGGCCTACTCTCACAGCACGGATTCTCTGACGGTTTCAGCCCCCGGGGCTTGGCCATGCCTCTGGTCGCGAGCCTAGTGGTGGCAGTCACCGTAGTCTACATCCTGGGCACATCATCCGCAGTTGCTGCCTTCTCCTCGAGCACATCTACTCTTGCCTCGATTCAGGCCGCGGCGAGCTTCGCTAAGCCCTGGGATCAGGCCACCTTCCACTGGAGCTACGATGAGCAGGCACCCAACCTCGGGCTTGCCCTGGATGATGCTGGCAGCACTGTGGAGAACGGGACTCTGGCGGGTGGAGTCGTTCGTGCGACCGAAGATGGTGACCCCTATGTGACCCTCAACGGATCCACTGGGCAGATCTATAGCGGTCGATTCTCTGGCGCCGCGCCGAACACATTCTCCATCGAGACCTGGTTCAGGACCACGACGACAAGGGGTGGTAAGCTCATCGGCTACGGCAACTCTCAGTCGGGTGCCTCCACGAGCTACGACCGTCACCTCTACATGACCGATAGCGGCAAGCTCACCTTCGGTCTGCAGCAGCCGGGGTTCCTCGGTCTCTTCAGCAGTCCTGTCACAGTGAGCACTCCCGGGAGCTACAACGACGGCGGCTGGCATCTGGCAACGGTGACCATGTCCGCATCTTCGGGGAGCACGATCTATGTGGATGGGGTGGCCGTAGCCTCCAATGGGTCTATGACCATGGGCCAGAGCACATCGGGTGGCTACTGGAGGGTAGGCTATGACAGCATCAGCAATAGCTGGGCGGGTTCGCCGACCTCGAAGTACTTCGCTGGAAGCCTCGACGACACCTCGCTCTACCCGACAGCGCTCACGGCCGCTCAGGTCGCAGACCACTTCGCCTACGGCCGCTAACTCTAGGCTAGATGAGCCAGAGGTTCCAGGGCCGCGCCTAGTATAGATCCCGTGATAGGATCATGTTGGATTTGGTTAGATAGCAGGCGCCTAGCCTCAAAGAGAGAAGATACGATCATGAGCGAACTGCAGCATCAGATCATCGAGACCCTGGGCTCCAAACCCGGGATCGATCCCGCAAAGGAGATCGAAAGCCGTGTCTCCTTCCTCATGGATTACGCTCGATCTGCCTCTGGTAGCAGGGGCTTCGTGCTCGGTATCTCCGGTGGTCAGGACTCTAGTCTTGCTGGGCGACTTGCTCAACTCGCTGTTGAGCAGCTTCGGGAAGAGCGTCCAGAAGAGGACTACAGCTTCATTGCGGTACGACTTCCCTACGGAGTTCAGAAGGACGAGGATGATGCTCAGCTCGCGCTCTCCTTCATCCAGCCCGATCGGTCGATCACCGTCGATGTGGCTCCTGGAGTGGATGCAATCTCCACTTCGGTGAGCAAGGGCCTGGGATCAGCTGTCAGCGACTTCCATCGGGGCAACATCAAGGCTCGAATGCGGATGGTGGCTCAGTACGCTCTTGCTGGTGAGCTCGGCCTCCTGGTCATCGGCACTGACCACGCTGCAGAGGCCATCACGGGCTTCTTCACCAAGTTCGGCGATGGTGCTGCTGATGTGCTCCCTCTTTCGGGTCTCACGAAGTCCCAGGGAGCAGCAATGCTCAGGGAGCTCGGTGCCCCCGCCCGGCTCTATGAGAAGGATCCTACCGCTGACCTCCTCGACGGTACTCCCGCTCAGCCCGACGAGGATAGCCTAGGAGTGAGCTACGCTGAGATTGACGGCTACCTCCGGGGTGAGGAAGTCTCTCCTGTTGCTGTAGAGTCCCTGGAGCGTCGCTACATCTCTACTGAGCACAAGCGTCAGCCGCCAGTTGCCCCCACTGACAGCTGGTGGAGGGTTTGAGTACCAGCGCCGACTCCATGGGCGCCTAGAACTGTTCCTCGCTGACACTAGGCTGCCCTCTAAGCGCCGAAGTACCTGCTCCGCGACAATGACATCGCGGCTGTGTGCCCGGCGCTTAGATCGTCTTTGGGTACAGCTGCTGCCGACTGGAATCAGCTTCGGCTCGAGACGCGCTAGCTCAAATTTCGTGATAGGATCATCAGTGAGTCCGCGGTTCGGGCTCCTGGTTTCGATCCCCCTGCGCGGGATCGGATGAGTCCAGACAGCTACCCGGTAGGCGGCCGCTTCTCCATTCAGATTGTTCTCATCTCGCCATCGAGCGTGTAGGCAACGGGTGGATCAGTAGGCGCAGGGTGGTGGTCCACAGATTGGCTTACCCCATGGCACAGAACAACAAGCTCAAGCGTCGGGCTCAGGCCTTCATGGCCGACCACGAGGGCGTCACCTACCTCAATGCCCTCAAGGCAGTCGATGAGCCGCTCCACGAGCTCCGAGACCTCGTCTTCGGAGTGGAGTCGGAGTACAGCTACGGCGGCGCCAGGGGTTTCCGGATCGTTCCTCGCCAGGGAAGCTACGGCTATGCGTTCGGTGATCTCTCGCCTCACAAGGCACTCGATGCGCTTGGGCTGACTCGATTCGCTTATCCCATGAAGTTCCTTGAGGAGCTTGTAGACCGCAAGCGACTGCTCCAGAATGCGGGAGTGAGCCACATCTGGGGATACCGGGAGCTCTACCGTGCTGGGCTGTTGGACAGTGGAGCAATAGCCCTTGAGCCTTTCTTCCATCACTTCGATTCAATGATCGGGGAGAGCTATGGTCCTCTGAATAGCTTTGAGTCACACCTGGTGGGTATCTACTCAGTCAATGTCGCTAACTTCCTCGGTATCTTCGATCACGGCAACAGCATTCCCGCTACGAAGCTTCAGCTCGAACAGCTCCTGGCGGGAAAGCCAGCAGGAGAGTTCGAAGCCCTCC
>Ga0308170_10000328_pt1 | contig 69345 bp, 53 predicted proteins | sample PhyBR2_2_FD_202136 | JGI IMG/M metagenome (GOLD analysis project Ga0308170, IMG submission 202136) | Phyllosphere microbial communities from UC Gill Tract Community Farm, Albany, California, United States - DLSLSB.R2 | ecosystem: Host-associated > Plants > Phyllosphere > Unclassified | place... | reverse complement strand
GCCGCAATAGCTGCCTCCCCCAAAGCGGCCGCTACCCGGATCAGGTTAGCCAGCGTCCAACGCCCAAACCTAGCCGGCAGCGCCGACGTTATTGAAGAGTTACTGGATGACGTACTGGGTTGCAGGACACGAAACCTGCCGCTCGCCGGGTTGGCGGGAAGCCCGCAGATCTGCGCTAAGCTAGGTCCTGCCCCGCGCGAGTGGCGGCACTGCGGCTGTAGCTCAATGGTAGAGCGCTAGCTTCCCAAGCTTGATACGCGGGTTCGATTCCCGTCAGCCGCTCCAATTAGCCCCGCCGCATAACGCAGCCACCCGGGCAATCCTCATTAGGTGCCCAGGTGTAGGGTCGGTAGTCAGGAACCTTTTCGGTTCCGCTACAGGAGCAATCATGGCTGACAAGTCCCCGCGTCAAACGGCATCAAAAAAGTCCGGCAAGTCCATCAAGGAAAAGCGCGCAGACAAGAAGGCCGCCGCTGCGCCGGCCAGTTCCATGGACAGCACGTCCACCAAGGCCGCTAAGAAGAAGTGAGTGGCCAACAGACCCAGCTGAGCCTGGGCGTCCTGGCCTCCACGCGTAAACCGGACGAGCGCCGCCTTCCCATCCATCCCCTGCACTTCGAACGGATCGCCCCCGCACTCCGGGACCGTATGATCCTGGAGCGGGGCTACGGCGAACGTTTCGGCGTAGCGGACGGCCATCTTTCTACACTCGTGGGACGCATGGCGGGGAGGGACGAGCTGCTGGCGGCGGCCGACGTCGTGCTCCTGCCCAAACCCCAGCCGGAAGACCTCGCCGACATGCGTGACGGGCAGGTCCTGTGGGGTTGGCCGCACTGCGTCCAGGATCGTGCCATCACGCAGCTGGCCGTCGATAAGAAGCTAACCCTCATCGCTTTCGAGGCAATGAACCACTGGGCCAGCGACGGCGGCTTCGGGCTTCACGTGTTCCACAAGAACAACGAGCTGGCCGGCTACTGCTCCGTCCTGCATGCCCTTGCACTGACCGGTTCCACCGGGGACTACGGGCGCCGCCTGAGCGCCGTCGTCATCGGTTTCGGAGCCACGGCACGCGGGGCCGTGACGGCCCTGAACGCACACGGCATCCACGACGTCCAGGTGCTCACGAACCGCGGCGTGGCAGCAGTGGGAGCGCCCATCCATTCGGTGAACATCGTTCAGTTTGACCACGACGCCGAGGCGCCCTTCCTGAGCCAGGTCATCACCGAACGGGGCCGCGTTCCGCTTGCGCCGTTCCTCGCCGAAAGCGACATCGTGGTCAACTGCACGCTGCAGGACCCGAACAATCCGCTGACTTACCTGCGGACGGAGGACCTGGCGGCATTCGCCCCCGGCAGCCTCATTGTTGATGTCTCCTGCGATGAGGGCATGGGCTTCAGCTGGGCGCGGTCCACGACATTCGCCGAGCCCATGTTCACGGTGGGTGACCATATCAACTACTACGCGGTGGACCACAGCCCCTCCTACCTCTGGAATTCCTCCAGCTGGGAAATCAGCCAGGCCCTGCAGCCGTTCCTCGAAACCGTGATGGGCGGACCGGCCGCATGGGAAGAAAACGACACCGTTGCGCGGGCCATTGAAATACGTGACGGTGTCATCCGGAATGACGCCGTGTTGGAGTTCCAACAGCGTGGCCCGGAGTACCCCCACCGGGCCCTGCAGCCGGCCACCGTATAAAGGGCCGGACCCTCAGGCGCCCGCCTGCCGGCTGACGATCCTCAGCGGGTGGCGGCCCTTGAGATCCATCCGAAGCCTCAACCCGCCCTTCCTGGCCAGGATCGTTCCAACAGTCAACGCCGCCAGTGCAGGAACGCCGCCAGAGACCAGCAGGGCAACATGCGGATTCGCGTGTTCAGCGATCCAGCCCAGCATGGGGCCGCCCAGAGACTGGCCCCCGATCTGCACCATGATGTACAGGCTCATCACGCGGCCGCGGATGCCCATGTTGGAACTGACCTGCACCAGCTGGTTGGAACCGGTGAGGAACATAAGGCACCAGAATCCGGACAGCACCATCACGGCGCCGAAGGACGCCATTGACGGGGCAAGCGCGGCAAGGCACAGCATCAGGCCATACATTCCGGCGCAGAACACCACGGACCGGAGGCGCAGCTGCCGGCGGCGGGTGGAAGCCACAGCGCCGGAGAGAGCTCCGAGGGCCACCAGGGCGTTGAGGACACCGTAGCCGCCGGCCCCCACCTGGAAGATGTGGTCTGCGAAGGCAGCGAGCACCACGGGCAGGCTCATGGCGAACACCGAAACGAAGCCGGCCATCAGCCACGGCCAGTAGATGGTGGGCTTGCCCAGCGCGTAGCGCAGCCCTGCACGGAGCATGCCCTTGCTCTTGGGTGCCGGGGCGCTGACGTACAGCTGGTCCTTGCGCAGGATCATGAGCATCACCACGGTGGTACAGCAGGCCAGGGCGTTTGCGGCGAAGGCCCAGCCCGCGCCCACCGCAGTCAGCAGCAAACCAGCGAGCGCCGGGCCGATCAGGCCGCCCAGTTGGAACGTCGTGGAGTTCACGCTGATGGCGTTGCGCAGGTATTTGGGGCCCACCAGCTCGTTGACGAACACCTGGCGAGCCGGCTGGTCAAGGACTGTCACCAGGCCCAGGACCAGGGCGATGCCATAAACATGCCACACCATGATGACGCCGCTCAGGGCAAGGGTGGCCAGCGTCGCGGCCAAGGTGGCGGCCACGCTCTGGCACAGGATGAGGATCTTCCGCTTGGCAAACCGGTCCGCGACCATGCCGCCCCACGGTCCCAGCAGCAGCGACGGAAGGAACTGCAGGGCCACGGTTATCCCCACTGCCGTCACGGAGCCGGAGAGCTGGAGCACCAGCCAGTCCTGGGCGATCCGCTGCATCCAGATGGCAATTACGGCGATGAAGTGGCCTGCTGCGAAGATCCGGAAATTCGGCACCTTCAGCGAGATGAACGTGTGCTTCCAGGGGAGCCGCTCCGCAACGACGGGAAGCGGCTGGGTCTGCAGGTCAGGCGGCGCGGCGCCCGCCGCGTCGATGATGGGTTGGGAGACGGAGGCCGACGAAGGCGGTGGGGGTGCCACAGGAGTGTCCTCAAAGTTCGGGCGGTCTGGGATGCCCTTAACGCTAGGCTGGCACTGCAGATTATGGAGCGGTATGGTCCCTATAACTCGTATTGCAGAACGCAATAAGTCCTGACCCGCGGAACGCAGGGAGTCCGTCTATGTTCGAACCGGCGCAGCTGCGCTCCTTCCTGGCCGTGGCCGACACCCTCAGCTTCACCAAGGCCGCCGAACGGCTGGGACTGGCCCAGCCCACCATCAGCCAGCACATCCGCAAGCTGGAAGCGGCAGCCAAACGCAGCCTCATCACCCGCGACACCCGCGACGTGCGGCTCACCGACAACGGCGACGCCATGGCCGGATTCGCCAGGACCATCCTGTCCGCCCATGACGCGGCGGCCCGCTACTTCTCAGGCTCAGCGATGCGCGGACGCCTCCGGTTCGGAACGGCGGACGACCTTGCCATCACCGGGCTGCCGAGGATCCTGCGCGAGTTCCGGCAGATCTACCCGCAGATCAACCTGGAGCTGACGGTGGGGCAGAGCGACCAGCTGTACCGCAAGCTCAACGCCGGCCAACTGGACCTCGTCTTCGTCAAGTGGGTGGCGGGGGCCAAGGACGGCACAGTGGTCCAGCATGATTCGTTTTCGTGGGTGGGCCTGGAACAGACTGCAATGGAGCCGGGGACGCCCGTGCCGCTGATTGCCTACCCGGCGCCGAGCCTCAGCCGAAAGCTGGCCATCGACGCCCTGGAAGCGCACGGCAGGACCTGGCGGATCACCTGCACCACGCGGCAGATCAGCGGGGTGCTTGCGGCCGTGCGGGCCGGGATCGGCGTGGCCGTCATGCCGACGTCCCTGGTGCCCGAAGACCTGAAGATCATCACGCGGCGCTTCGACCTTCCCGCCGTGGGAGACGTGGACTTCACCCTGATCCGCAACCCGCTGGCGAACACCGAGGTAATCGACGCGCTCACCCAGTCGATCGTGGGACGGACGATTAACCGGCAAACCTAACTCTCCGGGGACGGAATTTCCAGCATTTAGGGGAGTTAGGGGGTCCGTGTCCATTGATAGGGGAACTGGCATAACCTATGCTGGTTTTCCAAGGTCAAGCAGCAGGCCAGTTCATCGAAACAAGTGCGCACCGGCATGCCGGAAACCCGCGCTTGGGACAGGCAGCCAATGACGACAGCCAGGAACATCCATCTCGGTTCTGCACACGCACGCCCGTACTCCACGCCACGGCCGTCCACCCGCCAGAACACCCTCGGAACCGGACACGCCTCCGTGGACTCCGGGTACGTGGGAAAACCCACCTGCGACAAGTGCCGTACGGACGAATTCGTCTACCTCGAGTCGTACATCCCGCCCACCTACCGGCGTGACGGAAGTGTGGCCACCCTTGGCGAAGTGGCCTACACCTGCACCCGCTGCGAGGATTTCTCAGCCCACAACGTCCCGGTCACCTGGACTCCACCGGGCTGGTACCTGGGGTAGCAGCACATCATAAAGCCAAAGGCCGGGCAGTCACGTTGCGTGACTGCCCGGCCTTTTGCGTCTTACCGTGAAATAAGGACTGCGGTGCCTAGATCAGCGCGTCGGACAGGTGGTTCGGCGTGCCGAAGCGGTGGGCCGTGATGCTGACAGCCTGCTCGTGCAGGAACGGCAGCAGTTCCACCCGTCCGGCTTCGGTCACAGCGTGGGCGTAGATGGCCAGGTCGGGCCGTCCGCCGGTCGCTTCAGCCAGTGCGGAGGCGTCGCCGCCGATCAGGCGGATGCGGGCTCCGGACAACTTGCCCGCTGAGGCGAGGTGTCCCATGGAAGCCAGCCAGCCGGCGTCGGAATCCACCGTCACGTCGATGTCCTGCGCGGTGAGCACCGAGCGCAGTTGGGCGGGAAGTTCGACGGCGGTGGATACGGTCAGTGCCGAGCCCGCCAGGACGCCGGCCGCCACAGTCCGGACGAGGTGTGCCAGCGGCGCGCCTTCCGCAAGGCGGATGGTGACCGGCAGGCTGCGGTAGCGGAAGATGTTGCGTTCCGCGCTCAGCCCCGACACATCCTTGGCGGTGCCGAACTCTTCCGTCCAGGCTTGGGCGTCGGAGGCCAGCGCGCGCTGGACGGACTCCAGTTCGACCTGCTGCAGGGCGGAGCCGGCCGCGTCGAGTATGCGGCGGACGCCTGGGTTGGTGACGGCTGCGGTGGCGGTGCTGGTGGCAGGAACCCAGTCACCCAGGCCGGCCAGGTAGTTCGGCCCGCCGGCCTTGGTGCCTGCGCCGACGGCGGACTTCTTCCAGCCGCCGAAAGGCTGGCGCTGAACGATCGCGCCGGTAATGCCGCGGTTCACATACAGGTTGCCGGCCTGGATGGAGTCCAGCCAGATGCCCAGTTCGTCCGAGTTCAGGGAGTGCAGGCCCGCGGTGAGGCCGTACTCGATCTGGTTCTGGATGGCGATGGCCTCTTCGAGGGTCCCGGCTGTCATGACGCCCAGCACGGGGCCGAAGAATTCAGTCAGGTGGAAGTAGGAACCGCGCTTGACGCCGTAGCGCACGCCCGGGCTCCAGAGCCGGCCGGTGTCATCCAGCTTCTTCGGTTCCACGGCCCAGTTTTCGCCGTCGCCCAGCGTGGTGAGGGCGTTGAGGAGCTTGCCGTTGGCGGGTTCGATGATGGGGCCCATCTGGCTGGTGGGGTCCTGCGGGTAGCCCACCTTGAGGGAGGTCACGGCATCGACCAGCTGGTTGTGGAAGCGCTTGGACTTGGCCACCGAGCCCACCAGGATCACCAGCGAGGCCGCGGAGCACTTCTGCCCGGCATGGCCAAACGCGGAGTAGGCCACGTCCTTGGCTGCGAGGTCCAGGTCGGCACTGGGGGTGACGATGATGGCGTTCTTGCCGCTGGTTTCAGCCAGCAGCGGCAGGTCCTTCCGGAAGGAACGGAACAGTTCGGCCGTCTCGTAGCCGCCGGTGAGGATGACGCGGTCCACGGCCGGGTGGCTGATGAGCTGGGTTCCGAGCTCGCGCTCCCCCAGCTGCACCATGGTCAGCACGCCCTTGGGCACACCGGCTTCCCAGAGTGCCTCCACCATAACGGCGCCGCTTCGGGCGGCCTGCTTGGCGGGCTTGATCACGACGGCGGAGCCGGCGGCGAGCGCCGCAAGGGTGGACCCTGCGGGGATGGCGACCGGGAAGTTCCAAGGCGGGGTGACAACGGTGAGCTTGGCAGGGACGAACGTGGCGCCGTCGACCTTGTCCAGCTTACGGGCGGACTCGGCGTAGTAGTGGGCGAAGTCCACCGCCTCGCTGACCTCGGGATCGCCCTGGTCGATGGTCTTGCCGGTTTCGCTGGCCATGACTTCAAGCAGGTCCGCGCGGCGGGCTTCCAGGATCTCCCCGGCGCGGTGCAGGATCTCGGCGCGCTCATTACCGGAGAGCTCGCCCCAGGCCTTGCCCTTGTCCACCGCGTTGGCAATGGCGCTGTTCAGCGTCTCCTCATCGTTGATGAAAGCGGCCTTCACGGAGGCGTTGCCCAGGGTGGAGGATGGGACGCGCTCCAGGATGGCCCGGCCCCAGGTGCGGTTGGCCGGCAGCGCGGGGTCGGTGTCCGGGGTGTTCCGGAATCCGGCGTGCGGCATGGCCTCCGCGGGAAGGCTGCGGTCCTGGCGGCGGTTGGGCAGCGGCACAGTGTTGTCCAGGTCCTCCAGCGAGGAGAGGAAGCGCTGCTTTTCACGCTCGAACAGGCCCTCGTTCTCGCTGAGCTCAAACACGGCGGACATGAAGTTGTCCTGGCTGGCGCCCTCTTCCAGGCGGCGGATCAGGTAGGCGATGGCGACGTCGAACTCGGCCGGGTGCACCACGGGTGTGTAGAGGAGCAGGGAGCCGACGTCCTTCTTGACTGCTTCGGCCTGGCCCTGCGCCATGCCGAGCAGCATCTCGAACTCGATGCCGGATTCGACGCTGCGCTGCTTGGCCAGGAGCCACGCGAAGGCGATGTCGAACAGGTTGTGGCCGGCCACGCCGATCCGGATGTTCTTGATCCGCTCGGGGTGCAGCGCGTAGTTGATGACCCGCTTGTAGCTGGTGTCCGAGTCCTGCTTGGTGCCCCAGGTGGCCAGCGGCCAGTCGTGCAGCGAGGCTTCCACCTGTTCCATGGGCAGGTTGGCGCCCTTCACCACGCGGACCTTGATGCCGGCACCGCCGTTGGCGCGGCGTTCGGCGGCCCAGTCCTGCAGGCGGATCATGGCGGACAACGCGTCCGGGAGGTAGGCCTGGAGCACGATCCCGGCCTCGAGGTTCTTGAACTCGGGCTTGTCCAGGATCCGGGTGAAGACCGCGATGGTCATGTCCAGGTCCTTGTACTCCTCCATGTCCAGGTTGATGAACTTGGGCGTGGGGAAGGAGTTGGCACGCTGGAACAGCGGGGTGAGCTTTTCGACGACGTGTTCCACGGCTTCGTCGAAGGCCCAGGCGGAGTGCGGGGCAACGGTGGAGGAGACCTTGATGGAGACGTAGTCGACGTCGGGGCGGGCCAGCAGGGTGTGGGTGCCCTCGAGGCGGCGGGAGGCTTCGTGCTCACCGAGCACTGCCTCGCCGAGGAGGTTCACGTTGAGCTTGATGCCGTCCTTCTTGATCTTGGCGATGGCCGGGCCCAGCTTGGCATCGGTGGCGTCAACGATCAGGTGGCCCACCATCTCACGCAGTACTTTGCGGGCGATCGGGATGACCACCTGCGGCATTGCCGGGGCCATGGTGCCGCCGAGTGCAACGGCGCTGCGCATGTACCAAGGCAGGAAGGCGGGAACCTTGGGGGCCAGCTTGGCGAGGTTGCGGGCTGCGACGTTCAGGTCCTCGGGGCGGACCACGCCGTCCACGAAGCCGACCGTGAAGTCCAGGCCGTTGGGGTCCTTCAGGACGCCGGCCAACTGCTCGGCGGACGCGTCCACCGGAACCTTTGCGGCCTCGGTGAGCCAGTGGCGGACAAGGGCGACTGCCTCGTCGGCGAGGGCCTTTGCCTGGGGGACGTCGACGTCGACCGTCTGCGGGGTGGCCGCCTTGGTGACTGCCGGTTCCATTGCAACGTGGGTCATGGTTTTCCCGATCTTTCTTACTGTGGGAGTGGGTCTTTCCACCAGTATGAGCTTCCGCTCACATAAGATAAAGCGATCTTTTCCAACCAATACAGGTTAGGAAAACCAACGAATTGTTTGGCCGCCCCAAGGGTCCTTAAATGCCGGCGGCAGGTCTCCCACCCTCCCCGGTTGCTCCATCAGTTTTGGTCGCTAAAACGGCTGTTTAGGGACCAAAAGTGATAGAGCAACGCGGGGGTTGTACGGGTGGAAGACCTGCCGGAATCGAGGCTCCAGGCGCGCGGACGGTAACGACGCGCCCGGCAGCCGAGGGTCAGGAGAGCGGGCGGTGGAGGTCCGCGAGTTCCTGGTGGCGCGGGCTGTTGGGATTCATCAGCGAGTGCTTACGGCCGTAGCCGAAGTAGATCACCAGGCCGATGATCAGCCACACCACGAACCGCAGCCAGGTTTCCCAGTGCAGCTGCAGCATCAGGAAGGCGGAGGCCAGGACGCCGAACGCCGGGATCACGGGCATCAGGGGCAGGCGGAACGTGCGGGGAGCCTCCGGCCGCTTGTAACGGAAGATGATCACTGACAGGCAGACGACGACGAACGCGGCCAGAATACCGATGTTGGTAAGGTCGGCTACTGCCTTGATGGGGAAGACGCCGGCCAGGAAGGCAGAGGCGATGCCGCCGATCCAGGTGACACGCTGCGGGGTGCCGTGCCGGTCGGTCTTGGCGAACCAGCCCGGGAGCAGGCCGTCGCGGCTCATCGAGAACCAGACGCGGGTGACGCCGAGCAGGAAGGTGAGCATAACGGTGAGGATGGACAGCACCGCGAACACAGAGATGATGGTGGCGATCACGGGGAGGCCTACCGAGGTGAAGGCGGAGGCGAAGCCGGCCTTGGGATCAATGTCCTTGTAGTTCTGCATGCCGGTGAGGACAAGGGTGGCGGCTACGTAGAGCAGCATGGCGATGATGAGCGAGAGCACGATGGCCTTGGGCATGTGCTTCTTGCCGTCCTTGGCTTCCTCGGCCGCGGTGCTCATGGCGTCGTACCCGAACACGGCGAAGAAGACGGTGGCGGAGCCGGCAACCACGGGGCCGAAGCCGCTGGGCATGAACGGGTTGTAGTTGTTGGTGTCGATGTAGAACACGCCAAGCCCAATGATGAACAGGATCAGGACCACCTTGACGGCCACGGCGACAAGTTCGAACCTGCCGAAGGCCTTGGTGCCGCGGGACAGGATCCACGTGACCAGGAGGCAGACCAGGATGGCGGGGATGTTCACGATGCCGCCCTTGCCCTCGTCCCATGTGGACGTCATCCAGGCAGGCATATGGATGCCGATGCCGGCCAGGAAGGCGTCCAGGTAGCCGGAGATGCCGATGGCCACCACAGCCACGATGGCGATGTATTCCAGCAGCAGGTCCCAGCCGATGAACCAGCCGATCACCTCGCCAAGGGCCACGTAGCCGTAGGTGTAGGCGGAACCCGCACGGGGAATCATGCCTGCGAATTCCGCATAGGAAAGGGCCGCGGCCGCGGAGGCCAGGCCCGCAATAAGGAAGGAAATCAGCACCGCGGGCCCCACTCCCGGGTTGCCTTCGCTGCCGGCGGCCACCAGGCCCGCGAGGGAGAAGATGCCGACGCCGATAATGCCGCCAACGCCAATGGCGGTGAGCTGCCACAGCCCGAGGGACTTGAACAGTCCGCTGTGCTTGCTCTCTTCTTCGATGTCATCGATGGGCTTGCGCCGCATAATCGATTGGCTCAAATCTTTGCTGCTCATCAGGAACTCCTGCTTGGGGTGCGACCCCGCCGCGGCACGCCAAGGAAACTGGCTGTGACGGGGGTAACTCGGTTCCAACAGTATGCGGGCGGGCTTGCGTTAGATAAAGTGACTACTTCTAACCTATATTCGTTAGTTTCAGTTAGGAATCCATCATGCTTGACGTCCGCAGGCTGCGCTTGCTCCGCGAGTTAAGCATCCGCGGGACGCTTGCCGAGGTGGCAGACGCACTGCAGTACAGCCCGTCGTCAGTGTCACAGCAGCTGGCGCTCCTGGAAAAGGAAGTGGGGGTGGAGCTGCTCCGCAAAACCGGTCGGCGGGTGCAACTGACGCCACAGGCCGAGGTCCTGGTGGCGCACACCGCTCAGCTGCTGGAAACAATGGAACAGGCGGAGGCGGACCTTGCGGCGTCCCTGACCACCGTGACGGGGACGGTGCGGATCGCCGTGTTCCAGTCCGCGGCCCTCGCCCTGATGCCGGACACCTTGACCCGCATGGCCGCGAAGTATCCGGAGGTGCGGATCGAGATGATCCAGCGTGAACCGGAGACGGCCCTGCATGAGACGTGGGCGCGCGACTTCGACCTGGTGATCGCCGAGCAGTATCCGGGACACGCGGCGCCGCGCTACCCGGAACTGGACAAGGTCAAGCTCACCACCGACGCCATCCGGCTCGCCGTTCCCCCGGCGTCCGCCGGCAGGCCGCCCATCCGTTCTTTGGCAGACACGAAGGAGCTGTCCTGGGTCATGGAGCCCCGGGGTGCGGCATCACGGCACTGGGCCGAACAGGCCTGCCGCAGCGAGGGGTTCGAGCCCGACGTCCGCTTTGAAACGGCGGACCTGCAGGCCCAGGCGCGGCTGATCGAGTCCGGCAACGCCGTGGCCCTGATGCCGGACCTGGTGTGGACCGGCCGCGGCACCACGGCCCAGCTGCTCGAGCTTCCCGGCAGGCCACACCGCACCATCTTCACCTCCGTCCGCCGTTCCAGCGCCCAGCGCCCAGCCATTCTTGCCGCCCGGGAGACCCTTGCTGCGGCCGCCGCTGCCGTGGCAACGGACGACGCCGGGTGACCGGCCGCCGTCGTCCGTGTCCCTTGCTGCGCCATCACGGAGACCGTGGCTGCGCAGGTACGGTCCCCGCACCTCGGAGCCCCGGCTCCTTGCGCAGGTATGAACGCTGTGTTTCGTGCGTCACTGCAGGTAGAGGGGCGCAGGTCTAGACTGGACCCGTTATGAATCGAACAATGTTCAAGTCCAAAATCCACCGGGCCACCGTCACGCACGCAGACCTGCACTACGTAGGCTCGGTCACCGTTGACCTCGACCTGCTCGAGGCAGCCGACATCCTTCCCGGCGAGCTGGTGTCCATCGTGGACGTCACCAACGGCGCGCGGCTTGAAACCTACACCATCGCGGGCGAACGCGGCTCCGGGGTGATCGGCATCAACGGTGCGGCGGCGCACCTGATGCACGAGAACGACATCGTCATCCTGATCACCTACGCCGAGATGACCACCGAAGAGGCCAAGGCCTACGAACCGCGCGTGGTCCATGTGGACGAAAACAACCGTGTGATCCAGCTGGGCAACGACCCCGCCGAGGGGCTTACCCCCGGCATGATGCGCCCTCCTTTCGCGCTGAACAACGCCGCCCTGTAACCGGAGCGTGAACTCCGGCAGACCCTTCTTCCATGCCCCGCGAGGCATCCCTTGCTAGGGGTACTGGCCGGCTTCTTCGTAGTCTGGTGCATCATCCTGGTGGGCTGGTTCGTGGGCAGGCAAAGGATTTTGGGGGACAACGCACGTCCCGTCCTCAGCGGCCTTACCTTTTTCGTGGCCAGCCCGGCACTGCTCTTCGAAACCCTCAGCAAGGCCCGCCTGCAGGAAGTTTTCGCAGAACCGCTGCTGGTCACGGCAGTGGCGGCAATCCTTACCGCCGCGATCTTCTTCACCCTCGCAAGGTTCTGGCTGAAGCGCGCGCTCCCCGAGTCGCTGATGTCCGCCATGTCCGCGTCCCTTGCCAACTCAGCGAACTTAGGTATTCCCATCGCGGTATATGTACTCGGAGACGCGAGCTACGTGGCGCCCCTGCTGATCTTCCAGCTGGCGTTCTTCACCCCGATGTTCCTGATGATCCTGGACTCGAGCACCAGTACACACCGCACCACTGTCCTGGGGTTCTTCCTGATGATCCTGCGCAACCCCATGATCGTGGGCTCAGGCCTGGGGCTGTTGGTGGCCGGCACCGGCTTCCACGTGCCGGAGCTGGTCATGGAACCCATCCATTTGATCGGTGGCGCGGCCATTCCTGCCATGCTGATCGCGTTCGGCATGAGCCTGAACGGCACCCGGCCGCTGCAGGCCTCCGCCGGGCGGCGCGTGGACACCCTGCTGGCCAGCGCCTTCAAGCTCGGCGTGCAGCCGGCCCTTGCCTACCTCTTCGCCCGCTTCGCGCTGGGCATGGAAGGCCATGCCTTGTTCGCGGTGGTGGTCACGTCCTCCCTGCCCACGGCACAGAATGTGTTCGTCGCCGCCAGCCGCTACCAGACAGGGCTCACCGTCGCCAAGGACACGGTGCTGATCACCACCGTGGTGGCGGTGCCGGCCATGATCGGCGTCGCGCTTCTGCTCGCGTAAGCACTCGTTTAGGCCGTAACCGCAGCTTGGAGGGCTGATGAATACTGTGTTGGACACCGTAGTGATCGGCGGTGGGGCCATGGGTTCCGCCGCCGCCTGGGCGCTCTCGCGCCGCGGCCGGCAGGTGACGCTGCTGGAGCAGTTCGGCCCCGGGCACAAGATCGGCGCGTCGCACGGCGCCACCCGGAACCTGAACCCGGGCTACCACCAGCCCGACTACGTGGCCATGCTGGCCGAGGGGCTGGCGCTGTGGGACGAGCTGGAGCAGGAAACCGGCGAGCAGTTGCTGGCGCGCACCGGCGTGGTCACGCACGGCCCGGGCGGCGACCTGCCCAAAGTGTTTGACGCGCTAACCGCTGCAGGCATCCGCGCCGAGTTCCTGGCTCCGGCCGAGGCCGGCGAACGGTGGCGCGGCATCCGCTTCGACCAGCAGGTCCTGCATATGCCCGACGGCGGCCAGCTCAACCCGGAAGCTGCGCTCCCCGCCTTCCAGCGGCTGGCCTCGGCCCGCGGCGCCGACATCCGGCACCACACCAAAGTGGTGGACTTCCAAGTGTTCGACGACGGCGTGCGGCTGACGCTGGAATCGGCGGCCGGCACGGAGGTGGTCACCGCAGCCCAGGCAGTGGTGACAGCCGGCGGCTGGACCGAGAAACTCCTGGGCGGTGCTTCCTTTGGCTCGGCCGCCGACGAAGATGGGACCCTGCGGATCCCGAGGCTGAGGGTCACGCAGGAGCAGCCGGCGCATTTCCGGGTGGCTGACACCGGCGCGGTCTGGCCCGGCTTCAACCACTACCCCGGACCGGACTACCAGGGCTGGTACTCCCCCGTGTACGGAATGCAGACTCCGGGCGAAGGGATCAAGGCCGGCTGGCATGGCGTGGGCCCGGTGGTTGACCCTGATCACCGGGATTTCCTGCCGGAACCGAAACAGCTGGCGGCCCTGCAGGAGTACGCCCGGCAGTGGCTTCCCGGCGTGGACGCCGACTCCTTTGATGCCATCAGCTGCACCTACACCACCACCCCGGACGAGGACTTCATCCTGGACCGGATTGGGCCGGTGGTGATCGGCGCGGGCTTCTCCGGCCACGGCTTCAAGTTCACGCCGGTGATCGGGCGGATCCTGGCGGACCTTGCCACCGGGACCCGGCCCGCGCCCGAAATTTTCCGCGCGTCCCGCTAGCTGCTGCGGCCCCTTGTCCGGGTGGGAACTGCGCGGCCTGCAGGTTCCGCGGCTGCAGGTTCCGCAGCTGCCGGTTCTTCGACTGCCGCAGCCCCGTCGCCGGCCTGCTCCACGCTGTCAGCCTTCACGGCGGGCATCACCAGCACGGCAACAACGGTCAGCAGCCCGGCCACCAGGGCGGCCAGGAACACAGCGGATGATGCGCTGATTACGGTGGCGGGATCGGCGTCGCCGCCGGTGCTGCCGCCGTAGATGGAGTTGGCCACGGCACCGAACACGGCCACGCCCAGCGCGCTGCCGATGGACCGGGCAAACATGTTGGTGCTGGTCACCACGCCGCGTTCGTGCCAGGGCACGCTGGACTGGGCGGAGATCAGGGTGGGGGTGGCCAGCAGGCCCAGGCCGAGCCCGACGACGAAGCAGCTGACCGCGATCAGCGCCACGTTGGGCGAGGAAGCCGTGAGCGACAGGATCAGAAGGCCCACTACCGAGATGGCAACGCCGATCAAGGCAGTGGACTTGAAGCCGATCCGCAGGTAGAACTTCCCGGCCTGCGAGGCGCTGAGCGGCCAGCCGAGGGTCAGGGCGGCGAGCGCCAGGCCGGCCACCAGCGGCGAGGAGGACAGCGCGCCCTCCAGGAAGGTGGGAACGTAGGAGGTCAGTCCGATCATCACCGTGCCGACGCCGAAGGAAACCAGCGCGGTGGTGGCCAGGAGGCGGCGGGACACCACCCAGGCCGGCAGGATGGGCTCGGCCGCCCGGCGTTCCACCAGCAGGAACGCAACCAGCAGGACTGCCCCCACCACGAAAACGCCGATGCCGATGGGGGAGTTCCATGCCCACGCCTGGCCGCCCTGGAGTGCACCGAGGATGAGCAGGCCCAGTGAGCCGGCCAGCAGCACAGCGCCTGCGTAGTCCACTTTGTGCTTCTTCCGTTCCACGTTCTCGTGGAGGGTGCGGACCAGCATCCACCCGGCCAGGAGGCAGAGCGGGACATTGACCAGGAAAATGCCGCGCCAGATGCCCAGTGCGGAGAAGATACCGCCCAGGCTGGGGCCCACCACGGAGGAGATGGCCCAGACGCTGGCCAGATAGCCCTGGACCTTGGCGCGTTCCTGCAGCGTGTAGATGTCGCCGGCGATGGTGACGGCCACCGGCAGCACGGCGCCGGCGCCGAGTCCCTGCAGCGCCCGGAACGCAATCAGGGAGGGCATGCTCCACGCCACCCCGCACAGGACGGAACCGAGCAGGAACAGGCCGATGCCGGTGAGAATGATGGGCTTGCGGCCGGCCATGTCGGAGAGCTTGCCGTAAATGGGCACGGACACCGCCTGCGCCAGCAGGTAGGCGGAAAAGAGCCAGGGGAAAGAGGAGAAGCCGCCCACGTCACGGACGATGGACGGCACCGCCGTGGCCACGATGGTGGAGTCGATGGCCACGAGTCCCGTGGACAGCATCAGGGCGATGAGGATGGGCCCGCGTTCGGACCGGAAGCCGACGCCGTCTTTTGCGTTGGCCATCAGACCCGCGCCAATTTTGCGGCTTCGGCCAGCAGTTCTACGGACCGCAGGCGGTCCTGGGTGCCGGGGCTCTGGTGCGCCACGATGAGTTCGTCGGCGTCGGCGTGCTTGCCGAAGCTTTCCAGGTAGTCAATGACGACGTCGGGCGTCCCCACTGCGGAGTACGTCATCATTTGCGCCATATGCCGTCCCTGCGGCGAGTCCAGGATCATGTCCGCCTCGTCGTCGCTGAATTCACGGCCACCGCCGAAGAACAGGGAAACGCGGGCGCGCTTGGCGGCCTGGAACATGGCCTGGGCTTCGGAGGCGGAGTCGGCTGCGATGACGTTGACGCCGGCGATCACATGCGGGGCGTCCAGCTGGGCGGAGGGCTTGAACTCGCGGCGGTAGATGGCCACCGCGTCCTGCAGCGCGGCCGGGGCAAAGTGCGAGGCAAAGGCGTAGGGCAGCCCCAGCTGCGCGGCCAGGCGGGCGCCGAACAGGGAGGAGCCCAGGATGTACAGCGGCACGTTGGTTCCCTTGCCCGGCGTGGCCTCCACGCCCTGGATCCGGGTGGGGCCGGTCAGGTAGCCCTGCAGCTCCAGCACGTCCTGCGGAAAGCTGTCCGCGGACATCGGGTCGCGGCGCAGCGCGCGCATGGTGTTCTGGTCGCTGCCGGGTGCCCGGCCCAGGCCCAGGTCGATCCGGCCCGGGTGCAGGGTCTCCAAGGTGCCGAACTGCTCGGCAATGGTCAGCGGCGAGTGGTTGGGCAGCATGACGCCGCCTGCGCCCAGCCGGATGCTCTCGGTATGCGCGGCCACGTGGGCGATCAGCACGCTGGTGGCGGAGGAAGCGATGGAGGACATGTTGTGGTGCTCGGCGTACCAGACGCGCCGGTAGCCCAGCTTCTCGGCGCTCTGCGCCATGGCCACGCTGCCCGCAAAGCTCTCCGCCGCCGTCTGGCCTTTGCCGATGGTTGCCAGGTCAAGGATGGAAAGGGGAAGAGTCACGTCGGTTGCGGCCTTTCAGGAACGTTTCGTAAGAAGTCGCCAGCCGGATCACGGCGGCACCTGAGACATAACCACGGCAGGGCCGGGCTTATTTCGTGATTTCCGGAATACTCAGCACACTGATGAGGTTGCCGCCCCTATGAGCCACGATTCAATGAAGCAGCTGGAACTGTCCGCAACGATCGACCTCAAGGACCTCGGAACCGTGCACCGGCTCGGTTTTGGTGCCATGCGCATCGTGGGTGACGGCGTCTGGGGTGAGCCCAAAGACCGCCAGGCAGCCATTGATGTGGTGCGCCGCGCCGTCGAACTTGGCGTTGACTTCATCGACACCGCCGATTCCTACGGGCCCAACATCAGCGAGGAAATCATCGCCGAGGCCCTGCACCCGTACAAGGAGGGGCTGAAGATTGCCACCAAGGTGGGCTTCACCCGCACCGGGCCCAACAAGTGGATCCCGGTCGGCAGGCCGGAATACCTCCGCCAGCAGACCGAACTGAGCCTGCGCAAGCTGAAGGTGGACACCCTTGACCTGCTGCAGCTGCACCGGATCGATCCCAAGGTGGACGCCGAGGAGCAGTTCGGGGTGCTGCGCGAGCTCCAGGACGAAGGCAAGGTCCGCGCGCTGGGCCTGTCCCAGGTGAGTGTTGCGGAACTGGAAGCGGCCGGGAAGCACTTCACGGTCTCTACCGTCCAGAACCGCTACAACCTCACGGACCGCAGCTCCGAGGACGTGCTGCGCTACTCGGAAGAGAACGGCATCGGCTTCATCCCGTGGGCACCGATTTCCGCCGGTGAGCTCGCCCAGCCGGGCGGCCCGCTGGACGAGGCCGCCAAGCGCCTCGGCGCCACCACCTCCCAGGTGGCGTTGGCCTGGCTGCTGCGCCGCTCTCCCGTGATGATGCCCATCCCCGGCACCGGTTCCGTGCAGCACCTGGAAGAAAACATGGCCGCCGCCGGCATCACGCTCGACGACGACACGTACGCTGAGCTTGAAGCAGCCAGCAAGTAGCACGCGGCTTTCAGCCACTCACGTCAGCAAAGACATTTACGTCAGCAAGGACAGGAGAAACACCATGGCAAACATCCTGATGGTCGTCTCGGCCGCAGATTCCCTCACCATGAAGGACGGCAGCGAACACCCCACCGGCTACTGGGCGGAGGAACTGGTGGTGTCGCACCAGACCCTGACCGAGGCCGGCAACACGGTCCACATCGCCACCCCCGGCGGCAGGAAGCCCACTGTTGACCAGGTAAGCCTGGCCGCAGAGTCGGCCGGCGGCGAGGACCGTGCGCAGGGCTTCAAGGACTACCTGGCCAAGATCGACGGCGAGCTTTCGCACCCGCTGGTCCTGGCCGACGTCGACGTCGCCTCCTACGACGCCGTGGTGATGCCCGGCGGCCACGGCCCCATGGCGGATCTGTACAAGGACGCCGACCTGGGCCGCATCCTGGTGGCCGCCAACCAGAGCGGCAAGATCATTGCGCCGTTCTGCCACGGCCCGGCCGGGCTGCTGAGCGCAACGGACGGCGATGGAGCCTTCGCCTTCAAGGGCCGGCGCCTCACGGTCTTCACTAACGAGGAGGAACTTGGCGGCGGCACGGGCGAGAACACCCCGTGGCTGGTGGAGGACGCGCTCAAGGAGAAGGGCGCCGTTATCGAAAACGGCGCCGCCTGGTCCTCCAACGTGGTGCGGGACGGCAACCTCATCACCGGGCAGAACCCGCAGTCCAGCGAGGACGTGGCCAAGGAAGTGCTCGCCGCGCTGAGCTAGGCGCGAACCACTTTCTGAAGCAATGACAGAGGGGACCAGTTCGGATGAACCGGTCCCCTCCTTGCGGCGCACGCCATTGGGCGCCGGTCTTCATGCCTTGCGGATCAGCCGGCGCAGCCCCCGATCCCGATGGTGGGGTCGCTGGCGGCGATTTGCTTCTGGATGTCCCCGAGTTGCGTTTGCAGGCTGGATACCAGCAGTTTCTGCGCCTCAATGGCGTCCTTATTCTGCTTCTTCTGGCCCTGAATGGTCCGGAGCTGTGTCTGTGCCGCGGTGAGCTGGGTATCAACGGCGTCCAGTTGGGTTTGCAGCGAGGCGAGATTGGCTTCCGCAGCGGTGATCTCCCCGTTAAGGGTGTTGAGCTGGTCCAGCAGCGGCTTGACCCGTCCCTGCAAGTCAAGGATGTTCGCCTCGGCTGCGGCGATCTGGGCATTCAGTGCAGAAATCCGGGTCACCAGGTCGTCGCCCAACGTGTTGAGCGAGGCGATCTCCGCCGTCTTCGTGGCAACGGCAGTATTCGCGGCATCAAGGGCGGCCTGCAGCGCCGGAAGCTGAGCCTGGAGCGTTGAGAGCTCCTTTTGCTTGTCCTGGACAGCGGTGTTTGCGGCATTCAGCGCTGACTGCGCGTCTGTCAACGCTGCATTCTTCGCATCTAGCACCGCCTGCTGGTCGGTGATGGCCTGCTGGGCTTGCTCCGACTTGGCTGCCATGCTGTCCAGCTCAGCCGTCATTCCATCCACCACCTGCTGCTGCGCCGCCACCGCGTCTGCAGCGTCCTTTGCCGCCTGTTCCAGTGCCGGGAGCTGGCCTTGCAGGTTGGCGAGCTCCGACTGCTTGCCAGTAACAGATGCATTGGCCTGGTTCACGGCGGTCTGCAACGCGGGCACCTCTGCCTTGAGGGTGGCTATGTCCGTCTGTTTTGCAGTAACCGCTGCGTTGGCGGCATCCAGCGCCGCCTGAAGCGGGGCCGCCTGCTGCTGCAGGGTGCTGCTTTCCTGCTGCTTAGCCACAAGCTGGGCATTCAGGGTGTCCACCTGCTTCTGGAGCGTGGCCAGGTCGCCCTGGAGCCCGGAGATCAAGGTGTTCTTGTCGCTGATCTGGGTATTCACGGTGTTCAGCTGCGCCTGCAGGGTATCGCGCTGCGCGATCAGATCCCGCTTCTTCTGCGAGTTGCCGTTGATCGCATCGATCTGCTTGTTGAGGTCGGCGATCTGCGCCTCCAGGTTGCTCTTCTGAGTCTGCAGCGCAGCCAAGTCGCTTTGAGCCTGGCTGAGCTGGGCCTGCTTCGCGGTGATCTGGCTCTTCACGCTGCCAATCTGGCTCTGGAGGTTGGCGATGTCAGCGTTCACGGCAGCAATCTTGGCGTTGTTGTCGCTGACCGCCTTGGCCGCTGCCGTTGCGTTGGCCTGAAGGGTGGCCAGGTCCGCCTGGGCTGCGGCGATCTCCGCATTCTTGGCATCGAGCGCCGCCTGGGCGGTGGAGGCCGTGGACTGCAGGGCCGTGAGCTCGGCCTGCGCCGCGGTGATCTGGTCCTTCTTTGCGGTCACGGCGGCATCTGCAGCGGCAGCGGTTTTCTGCAGCCCTGCCAGCACGGCCTTGGCGTCATCCACCGTTTGCTGCTGAGCCTGGAGCTCTGCGGCCGCGGTGTTTCCGGCTGTCACCAGCGCGTTTAGCTGGGTTTCGGCCTCAGATACCGCCGCCTGTGCAGCATTGACGGCGTCTGCGGCCTGCTGCGCCTGAGTGTTCAGGGCAGCCAACTGGTCCTGCGCCTGCTGGATTTGGGCTTCCTTGGCGGTGACATCTGAGGCCGCCTGGTCCGCAGTCTTTTGCAGCGCGGCGAGCTCGGTCTGGGCGGCCGCGATGGCCGCACTGTTGGTCACCAGTTCCGCGCCCAGCTTGTCCGCCTGGTCCTTGAGCGCGGCAGTGGCATCCTGTGCCGCTGCGAGTTCCTCCTGCAGCTGCCCCACCTGGTTCGACACGCTTGCCTGCTGGTCCTGGAGAGCCGTGATCGCGGCTTTCGCGTCGACAATCTGCGAGTTCAAACTTGTTTGCTCGGCAATCAGTCTGTCCACCTCTGCCTGTGCCGCTTGTTCCTGGCTGTCCAGCTGCGTCTCCTGGACTGTGAGGCCAGCCAGGGCCGCCTCCGCGTCCGCTTTCTGGGCAGCCAGCGCATCCGCCTGGGCCTGAAGCGCAGCCTTCTCTGCCTGCCGGGCAGCTATGGCGTCGGCGTTCTTCTTGGCGGCGGCCTTCAGGAGGTTTTCCTGGACGGCACCACGGTGTGCCAACTGGTTGACCACGCCGTTACAGATGCCGGGGGCCGTGCCGACGGCTGCCACCGCTGGCTGGACCAGCGCCAGGCTGGTGGTGAGCAGTCCGGGCAGGACCACGGCCGCAGCCAGGCGCCGGGACAGCGGGGATTCGGACGGGGAAGTGCGCATGCGAGCTCCTGATAAGGCCATTGCGGCGGCCCATTCTGGCCGCCCGGTAGCCCCAACCGTAGATTCCGGCATCCGGGGAGAACACGCGTAATCACCACTTGTCTTTTTTCCCCAAGTACTCGCTTTCTGCTGGATCTGTGACCGGACGTTACTGGGTCCGCCCACGTCCGGGCAGATTGAATATGACCGCCGCGGACCTCCGGTTAACCGCGGTTACTCCCCGTCTCCCAAGGTTTCGTGGGGCTTTGATTCCCCCTCCGGAGCTGCCGGATAGTTGCTGCAACCCGCACATTCCGTTGCATCTTTCGCCCCTTCCCAGGAGGAACCATGCCCGTCAAAACCAAGCCGGCCGCCGTCGCGGCCCTTGCCGTCTCAGCGCTGCTGGGACTGGCTGCCTGCTCTGATCCCGGCGCCTCGGCGGCGACAGCACCGTCGTCGTCCGTTACCAGCTCCACAGGCAAGACCTTCAATCTCTCTCCACAGCAGGACCGTTTCAAGGTCTCAGCCGACCCCGCTGCCGCTGCCCTCGTGCCCGAGGCCATCAAGGCCGACGGCAAGCTCACCGTGGTGACAACGGGCGGCGCCGCGCCGCTCAGCCTGTTCGCGACGGACAACAAGACGCTGATCGGCAGTGAAGTGGACATTGCCTACGCAGTGGGCGAGGCACTCGGCCTTAACGTGGAGGTCCTTCCGGTGGCGTGGGCGGACTGGCCGCTGGGCATTGAGTCGTCCAAGTATGAGGCCGTGCTGTCCAACGTGACCGTCACCGAGGCACGCAAGGAAAAGTTCGACTTCGCCACCTACCGGAACGACCTGCTCGGCTTCTATGCCAAGAGTGACTCGGGCTTCGGCGAAATCAAGGAAGCCAAGGACGTGGCGGGCAAGAGGATCATCGTGGGCTCGGGCACCAACCAGGAGGCGATCCTGGTGCGCTGGGACGAGGAGAACAAGAAGAACGGCCTGGCGCCGGTCCAGTTCCAGTATTACGACGACGACTCGGCCTCCAGCTTGGCCCTTCAGTCAGGCCGCGCGGACCTGACCTTCGGACCTAACGCTGCCGCGGCGTACAAGGCGGCGCAGGACGGCAAGACGAAGGAGGTGGGCACGCTGAACGGCGGCTGGCCGCTGACGGCGCAAATCGCATTCACCACCAAGAAGGGCAACGGACTGGCAGTGGCTGCCCAGGCAGCGCTGAACCACCTGATCGAGGACGGCACCTACACCAGGATCCTGGACCGCTGGGGCCTCTCCTCCGAGGCTATCCAAAAGTCCGAACTGAACCCGGCGGGCCTGCCCAAGAAGTAGCAGCCTGCCGACGAAGGAATCCGCGCCGGGCGTTTTCGATGCGGATAGAACATGACCCGCAAATTCCCTGGCGCTGGCGTTATTCGGCCCGCGCCAGGGAATATTCGGGTTCTATTTGTAAAGTGGTCAGCGCGGGTCCGGTTCAACCGCCCACGCGAGACGATGCAGGAAGGTGGCCGTCCTGCTCCTGAAAGCCAGCCAGGCAACCCTTGACCATCCGGGCTTCGTGATGGTTTGGGGTTCATGGGGCTCTGCGCTCCTGGCGCCGCCCATGGCACTAGCGAACAAGAAGGCAATAAGGCTTGCGCTTTCCATCAATCTCCAGCCGAACAGACAAATCCCCGGTACACGAGCGGGGTAATCAAACGGGGTACACGGACAAGGTGCCCTGCCGAAGAAGGCTTCAAACATTGCACGCACCTGGCCACCCGGCTCCCCCAAAGTGCACTCCTGCCCGGTTAGGCAATAGTCTGGCCAGATGGGGACCAGCGCCGTGAACTCCGGTGAACAGACTGACAGGCAATCGCGCATTCTTGAAGCGGCGATGGACCTGCTGTCCCGCCACGGCATTTCCGGCGTGAGCATGCGGGCCGTGGCCCGTGAAGCGGGCGTGGCGCTGGGCCTGGTCAACTACTACTACGACGACAAGACCACCCTGATCCGGGCCGCCCTGGGCCGGGTGGACGAGCACGACCTTTTGCTCGTTGCCCCGGACCCCTCGGTGGCCCCGGATGAGCAGCTGCGGAAGGCCCTCCGGCGGGTGGCAGGCGCCGACCTGCTGACCACGCGCTACCTTTCCCTGCGCCTGCATCTTTGGGCGCTCGCCCAGGCCGACGAAGACTACGCGCAGATCAACGCCGCCGCCTTCGACCGCTACATCGACGGCCTCGCGGCGTTGGTGGCCAGCGCCAAGCCGGAGCTCACCTGGAAGGCTTGCCGCGAACGGGCGGCAGACATCGTCGTCATCCAGAACGGCATGTGGCTGACCGCGCTGCTGGGTGTGGACGCGGCCTCCATCCAGCGAAGCATCGCGCGGACGGAACAGATAGCCTTCGCTCCCGCCCCGGCCACACTCCCCGGCGAAAGCAGCGAGGACGCGGAGCCCAACCAGCAGTAATCCGACTCCCGCCAGAACGAGGTAGCTCCATACGTAGCATTGAACAAGTGTTCAAGAAAAGTATTGAACACTTGTTCAACGTGCATTACTGTCCTCGGTATGACTTACGCCACAGCAGTACAGGACGCTACCAAGACCTCGGAAACCAGCACCGCCTCCTCGCTGTTCATCAACGGCAGGTGGGAACCCGCAGCCTCGGGTGCCGTCCGGGAAATCCGCAACCCGGCCGACGGCGAGCTGGTGGCCCTGGTGTCCGAGGCAGGCCGCGAAGATGCCGAACGCGCGATCACCGCCGCCCGCGCCGCCTTTGATTCGGGCGTCTGGTCCTCCGTCCCGGCCCCCGAGCGCGGCACCTTCCTCCTGAAGGTGGCGGCCGGGCTGCGGGAACGCCGGGAAGAGTTTGCCCGCGCCGAGTCGCTGGACACCGGCAAACGGATGGTCGAAAGCCGTATCGACATGGACGACATCGCCGCCTGCTTCGAGTACTTCGGCCGGCTGGCCGGGCAGCAGGCAGGGCGCGTCGTGGATGCCGGGAACCCCGCCGTCGCCAGCAAAATCGTCTACGAACCCGTGGGCGTGTGCGGGCTGATCACCCCGTGGAACTACCCGCTCCTCCAGGCGGCCTGGAAGATCGCCCCCGCGCTGGCCGCCGGTTGCACCTTTGTCCTCAAGCCCTCAGAGCTCACCCCGTCCACCAGCATCCTGGCCATGCAACTGCTGCAGGACCTCGGCCTGCCGGACGGCGTGGCCAACCTCGTCACCGGCGCCGGCGCCCAGGCGGGCGCACCGCTCTCGGAACATCCCGCCGTCGACCTCGTCTCCTTCACGGGCGGTCTGGAAACCGGCAAGCGCATCGCCGCTGCCGCCGCCGCAACCGTCAAGAAGGTGGCACTGGAACTCGGCGGCAAGAATCCCAACGTGGTCTTCGCCGACGCCGACTTCGATGCCGCCGTGGACAACGCCCTCAACGGAGCCTTCGTCCACTCCGGGCAGGTCTGCTCCGCCGGAGCGAGGCTGCTGGTGGAGGAATCCATCGCCGACCGCTTCGTGGACGAGCTTGTCCGCCGCGCCCGGGACATCCGGATCGGCGGCCCGTTCGACGACGACGCCGAAACCGGCCCCCTCATCTCCGCCGCCCACCGGGACAAAGTGCACGCCTACGTCCAGCGCGGCCTCGAGGAAGGTGCGCGGCTGCGTACGGGCGGTGCGGCGCCGCAGGGAGAAAAGTACGACGCCGGGTTCTACTACCAGCCCACCATCCTGGACCAGGTGCAGCGCGGCATGTCCGTGGTCACCGACGAGGCGTTCGGGCCGGTAGTCACCGTGGAGACCTTCCGCACCGAGGACGAAGCCGTGGCCACCGCCAACGACACCATCTACGGACTGGCCGGCGCCGTCTGGACCCAGGACGCCGGCCGGGCGCAGCGCGTGGCCTCCCGCCTGCGGCACGGCACCATCTGGATCAACGACTACCACCCCTACCTCCCCCAGGCCGAGTGGGGCGGCTTCGGCCAGTCCGGCGTCGGCCGCGAGCTGGGCCCCACGGGCCTGGCCGAATACCAGGAAGCCAAGCACATCTACCAGAACACCAGCCCGCAGGTAACCGGCTGGTTCGCTGACCACAGCAAGGAGAACTAGATGCACTACGACAACATCGAGGACGTGGCCGACCGCGGGTTCGACTACGTCGTCATCGGCGGCGGGTCCGCCGGGGCGGCCGTGGCGGCACGGCTGAGCGAGGATCCGGAGGTGACCGTGGCCCTCGTCGAGGCGGGCCCCGATGACCGGAACCTGCCCGAAATCCTGCAGCTGGACCGCTGGATGGAACTGCTGGAATCCGGCTACGACTGGGACTACCCGGTGGAACCGCAGGAAAACGGCAACTCGTTCATGCGCCACGCCCGCGCCAGGGTCATGGGCGGCTGCTCCAGCCACAACTCCTGCATCGCCTTCTGGGCGCCGCGCGAGGACCTGGACGAGTGGGAAGCCAAGCACGGCGCCGCGGGCTGGAACGCTGACGCCGCCTGGCCGCTGTACAAGCGGCTGGAAACCAACGAGGACGCCGGACCGGACGCACCGCACCACGGGGACTCCGGCCCCGTGCACCTGATGAACGTGCCCCCGGCGGATCCTGCCGGCGTCGCGCTTCTCGACGCCTGTGAACAGGCCGGCATTCCCCGCGCGAAGTTCAACACCGGCACCACCGTGGTCAACGGCGCCAACTTCTTCCAGATCAACCGCCGCGCGGACGGCACCCGCTCCTCCAGCTCGGTGTCCTACATCCACCCCATCGTCGACCGCCCCAACTTCACCCTGCTGACCGGCCTGCGCGCCCGCCAGCTGGTGTTCGACGCGGACAAGCGCTGCACCGGTGTGGACGTGGTGGACGGAGCGTTCGGCCGCACCCACCGGCTCACCGCGAACCGCGAAGTGGTGGTGTCCACCGGCGCCATTGACTCCCCCAAGCTGCTCATGCTCTCCGGCATCGGCCCGGCGGGACACCTCGCGCAGCACGGCATAGAGGTCCTGGTGGACTCCCCCGGCGTGGGCGAGCACCTGCAGGACCACCCCGAGGGCGTGGTGCAGTACGAAGCCAAGCAGCCCATGGTGCAGACCTCCACGCAGTGGTGGGAAATCGGCATCTTCACCCCCACCGAGGACGGCCTGGACCGGCCCGACCTCATGATGCACTACGGCTCCGTCCCGTTCGACATGAACACCCTGCGGCACGGCTACCCCACCACGGAAAACGGCTTCAGCCTCACCCCGAACGTCACGCACGCCCGCTCCCGCGGCACCGTCCGCCTGCGCAGCCGCGACTTCCGCGACAAGCCCATGGTGGACCCGCGCTACTTCACCGACCCTGAGGGCCACGACATGCGCGTCATGGTGGCCGGCATCCGCAAGGCCCGCGAAATCGCCGCCCAGCCAGCCATGGCGGAGTGGACCGGCCGCGAACTCTCGCCCGGCATCGAGGCGCAGACTGACGAGGAACTGCAGGACTACATCCGCAAGACCCACAACACCGTCTACCACCCCGTGGGCACCGTCCGCATGGGCCCGGCCGACGACGACATGTCGCCGCTGGATCCCGAGCTGCGGGTCAAGGGCGTCACCGGCCTCCGCGTGGCCGATGCGTCCGTCATGCCCGAACACGTCACCGTCAACCCCAACATCACCGTCATGATGATCGGCGAGCGCTGCGCCGATCTAATCCGTGCAGACAAAGCGAAGGCGGACTACGCCGGCGCCGACGCCCTGGAAGAGAAGGAGCTCACCACGTCCCTGGCCTAAGCGGCAGGTCTAACGGGGTCTCGTTTCCCAACAGCGCCGCCCCCTCCAGCAAAACGTTATTCCGCCGCACCCCAGGGCCGGTCCCATCGTGCTTTTCTGAACTAGGAGTCCATATTGGAACCCAGCAAGAGTATTGATTCAAGCGGCATGGACGAATTCGGCTACACCCAGACCTTGGACCGAAGCATCGGCAAGTTTGCCAGCTTCGCCGCGGGTGTCAGCTACATCTCCATCCTCACCGGTGTTTTCCAACTGTTCTACTTTGGTTTTTCCATGGCCGGCCCGGCCTACGCCTGGTCCTGGCCCATCGTGTTCGTCGGCCAGCTGATGGTGGCCCTGTGCTTCGCCGAACTGGCCGGCCGCTACCCCGTGGCCGGATCCGTCTACAACTGGGCCAAGCGGCTCGCCTCCGGAACCTCCTCCTGGTTGGCCGGCTGGCTGCTGCTGCTGTCCTCCATCATGGCGCTGGGCTCCGTGGCCCTGGCCCTGCAGATCACCCTGCCGCAGCTGTGGTCCGGTTTTCAGTTCGTCGGTGACGGCACCGGGCCGTACGACTTCGCCATGAACGGCGTGGTCCTGGCCACCATCATGATCACCATCTCCACCCTCATCAACGCGTTCGGCGTGAAGCTGATGACCCGGATCAACAGCATCGGCGTCTTCGTGGAGCTCATCGCGGCCGTCCTGCTGATCCTCGCCCTGGGCTGGCACGTGGTGCGCGGACCGGAGGTCTTCTTCCAGACCAACGGCTTCGGCGAAGGCAAGGACCTGGGCTTCTTCGGCGTCTTCCTAATCGGCGCCATGGCCTCCGGCTACGTCATGTACGGCTTCGACACCGCCAGCTCCCTGGGCGAAGAGACAAAGGATCCCAAGAAAACCGCTCCCAAGGCCATCCTGCGCGCGGTCACGGCGTCGTTCCTGCTGGGCGGGGGAATCCTGCTGTTCGGCATCCTGGCCGCACCGGACCTCACGGACCCGCAGATCGGCTCCCCCGACGGCGGCCTGCAGCACATCGTGCTCTCCGTCCTGGGCGGACCCTTCGGCAAGGCCTTCCTGGCCTGCATCGTGGTGGCCGTGGTGGTCTGCACCCTGGCCGTTCACGCCGCCGCGATCCGCATGATGTTCGCCATGGCCCGGGACAACAACCTGCCCTTCAGCCGGCAGCTGAGCAAGGTGGACCCGGTCCGCAGGACCCCCACCGTCGCCGCTATCGTCATCGGCGTCATGGCCGTCATCCCGCTGCTGGTCAACGTCATGCAGCCGGCCATCTTCACCATCCTGTCCAGCATCAGCATCGTGCTGATCTACCTCTCCTACCTCCTGGTCACGGTTCCCCTGCTGCGCAAGCGGCTGGTCAAGAAGTGGCCCCTTGCCGCGGACGGTTCCGAACCCGGGTTCTCCATGGGCAAGTGGGGACTTCCCGTGAACATCCTCGCGGTCCTCTGGGGCGCCGCCATGACCATCAACCTGGTCTGGCCCCGCCCGGAGATCTACAACTCGGTGCCGCCGTTCGAGTGGTACCTGCAGTGGGGCGGCGTGATGTTCGTGGCCGCCGTCGTCATCGGCGGGGCCCTGCTCTACCGGCTGAAGATCCGCCACCAGACCGGCGTGCTGGCTGAGCACGCCGCTGCCGTGGCTGCGCATCCGTCGTCCAACGACCCCCGGTACGACGCCGCGGAGGATGCTGTGCCGGCCAACGCTGTGCTGGCCGCGGAAGGCTAGAAGCACCTCGCCAGTAGGGGTCGACGGCGGCACTCACCTTTGGGTTCAAAGGATGAGTGCCGCCGTCGGCCCCTTTTGGCGTCACAGACGCCTGCCCATGTTGAGAGCCCGCGTCACACAACGGAACGGCCATCGGATCCGGGCCGGCAACGCCCTACCCTTGACAGGTGACATTGACTAAGATCCGCACCGCCGCCGCGAGCTCCATCGCCGCCGCAGGCCTCCTGCTTACCCTCGCCGCCTGTTCCACACCGGCCGGCAACCAGCCCAGTTCCTCCGCCCCGGCGTCTTCTGCCTCCGCTTCAGCTTCCGCTTCCTCCAGCGCCAGTGCATCCTCCAGCGCCGCAGAGCCCTGCTCCGGCGTGATGGTCATCGTCAATTCCGGCGCCCTGAAGCAGGCCGCCGCGGATACCTCGGTGTGCGTGCCGGTTGCCGGACCCACCGTGGCGTCCAAGGTGCTGGACGAGGCAAAGATCAAGACCGAAGGCACCACGCAGTACCCCGATGCGGTATGCCGGGTGAACGGCGTGCCCGCGGCCGACTTCGACATCAAGCACAAGGGCGGCACCTACCGCGAAGAGTGCAAGGGCATGCCCGCCGCCTTCGCCTACTGGTCTCTCTGGGTGAAGCCTGGGTCCGGCGACTGGGCCTACGCGCAGGAAGGCGTGGCCACCCAGCAGGTCAAGCCTGGTGAGAGCCTGGAACTGCTCTTCACCCTGGATGACCAGCCGGCCTCGCCCGCAGCATGATTTTCCGGCCCGCGCCGTTACGCGCAGCGGCGGCCCTCGCCGCTGTGTTCGTCGCGGCGCGGGTCCTCTACCGCGTCCTCTTCAATGGAGCGGGCACCGGCAGCCCGGTCCTGCTCAACCTGCCGCCGCTGCGGCTTCCCGCCCCGTACGCCCACGTGGTGTTCCTCGGCCCGGTGTCGGTTCCCGGGCTTTGGGAGGCGGTGCTGTCCGCCCTGCCCATCGCTGCGATGATCCTCGCGTTCGGCCTGCTCAACGCCTGGGTGGATGTGTCCCGCGGCTTCGTGAAGCTGGCCCGCGGCGGGCCCCTTCAAGGCATTGCCCGCATGCTCGTGGTGGCGTGGGCGGCGCTCCCCGCGCTGTCCGACGCCGTGGCCTCCGTGCGGCTGGCGTTCCGGCTGCGGGGCGAACGGTTCGGACCCCGAGCCCTGGTTCCCATCCTGGAGCGCACCCTCGAGCACGCCGGCCGGGTGGCCGCGGCCCTGGAGCTGCGTGGCTTCGGGAGCCGGGGTACACAGCCGCCAGCGGTCGACGGCGGTACGCCCCTTGTGGTGCGCGATGCCGAGTTCCGGGTGGCGGACACCTGCATCAGGGTTGACGGCTTTGCCCCGCCCCGCGGGTCAGTTGCGGTGATTACCGGCCCCACCGGTTCCGGCAAGTCCACCGTCCTGCGCGGCCTGGCGGGCCTCCTTTCCCATGTTGACGGCGGGGACATCTCCGGGACGGTGCGGATCGGCGGAATCGACCGTGCGGCCGCCCCGCCGCGGGAGACCGCGCGTTTGGTGGGCGTCGTCCTGCAGAACCCCCGCGCCGGGTTCGCCACCAGCCGGGTCCGGGACGAGATTTCCTTGGCGCTTGAGTTGCGCGGCGTGGCACCCGCCCACGCCAAGGTCCGGGTGCGGGAGGTGGCGGAACGGATCGGGGTAACGGCACTGCTGGACCGGAACCTCAGTACCCTCTCTGCAGGTGAGGCGACGCTCGTTGCCGTCGCCGCCGCCGTCGTGGATTACCCGCAGTTGCTCCTGGTGGATGAGCCCCTGGCCGACCTGGACGCCACGGCACGCGCGCGCGTCATCTCTGTCCTGGATGGTCTGGCCCGTGACGGTGTGTGCGTCATTGTTGCTGAGCACCGGGCACACGCGTTGGTACCCGTTGCTGATTCCTGGTGGACCATCGACGCTGACTCTTTGGTGCCGGGGGTGGCGCCCTCCGTCCCGGTGGCTGAGGTTGTCCGTGCCGCGCCCGTATCCGCCCCCGAAGGTCCGGCCGTCCTGACCGCCACAAACCTGTCCGTGCACCGCGACGGCAAACCACTGGTGCGCGATGCCTCCCTGGCCCTGCACCCCGGCGAGATCGTTGCCTTGGCGGGGCCGAACGGTGCCGGAAAGTCGTCCCTCCTGGTGGCCCTCGCCCTGGGCAAAAGGACGCGCAGGGACAGCAGGCGAAGGGGAACGGACGACGGCGGCACGGTCGACGGCGGCCGGCTCACCCTGGTGCCGGACGCCTCGGACGACCTCTTCACCCGGGACACGGTGGCAGGAGAACTGCAGGCGGCGGAGCGAAGGCTGGGGCGCCGCAAGGACGGTAGACGGTTCGAGTCCGGCTCCGCAGCTGCCCGCCTTACCCGGTTGCGCGGCGGCGCGCGGATGCCAGTCGGCCACGAGCATCCCCGGGACCTGTCCGCCGGGGAGCGCAGGATCCTCGCCATCGCCCTGCAGACCATGGACGCGCCTGACGTTCTCCTGATCGACGAGCCCACGCGGGGGCTGGATCCCACGGCCCGGGCTGCGGTTTCTTCAGCACTGAGAACGGCGGCGGACGATGGCACGGCCGTCCTGATCGCCACGCACGACCTCGATTTCGCCGATGGCCTTGGCGCCCGGATCCTCCCGATGTGGGACGGCGTGGCCCCTTCGTCCGAGGCGCCCCCTGCCCCGGAGCCGTTTGTCCCGTCTGCCCGGCCCGTGCTTGGCCAACTCACGCAGCTGGCTGCCATGGAAACTGCTGGGGGCGCGGGTGAGGCGAACCAGCACCGCCCGCGGATGCCCCGCGCAGTGGAGCTCACCCTACTCGCGGCGGCCAACCTGCTGGCCCTCGCGGCGTTCTGCTGGCCACTGCTTGCCGCGGCACTCCCCCAGGATGCCACCGCTGCCCTCCCTTTTGCGGCGCTGGCCATCGCACCCGTGGCCGCTGTCGCCGTCGTCGTTTCGTTGGACGGGTCTGTCCGCTCGGCACACACGGTGGCCCTGCTCGGCGTGCTGGCCGCCGTCGGCTCCGCTGTACGGGTGGCGAGCACCGGCGTCGGCGGCGTGGAGGCCGTCTTCATCCTGCTGATCCTGGCAGGCCGCGCGTTCGGCCCCCGGTTCGGCCTGCTCCTGGGCGCCGCCACCATCGCCCTCTCCAGCACGCTCTGGGGCGGGATCGGGCCGTGGACGCCGTTCCAGATCTTCGCCTGCGCGTGGGTGGGCGCCGGAGCGGGCCTGCTCCCGCGCCAGGTGCGCGGCAAAGCCGAGCTGTGCATGCTGGCGGGCTACGGGATCGTGGCGTCCTACCTGTTCGGGCTGCTGCTGAACCTGTGGTTCTGGCCCTTCGCGGTGGGTGCCGGTACCGGCATCTCGTACGTTCCGGGCGCGCCGCTGGCCACCAACCTCAGTAGCTTCCTGCTGTACTCGCTGCTGACGTCGACGGCGGGCTGGGACACGTTGCGCGCCGTCACCACGGTGATCGGCATCGCTGTGGTGGGGCGGGCCGTGCTTGCCTCGCTGCGGCGGGTGAAGCCGGTGTCCGGCAGCATTCCGTGCCGCGGCGGGCAGGGCACGGAAGCGCCGCCTCCTACTTTGACGCCGAGCGGCGGCCCGCTGCGAAGATGACGATTCCGCCGACGACGGCGAGGACGTAAAACCAGGTGGCAGCGGTAAAAACGGCTGCATAAGCCTGCGCGTCGGCGGGGGCGTGGGGCGCGTCCGTTCCGGCAGCTGCGCTGAACACGACCGTGAGCAGGGCCAGGCCGATCGATCCGCCCAACTGATGGGCGGTGTTCACCAGGCCGGATCCTGCACCGTTGTCTTCCGGAGCCACGCCGTACATCCCGAACTCGGTGAGCACGATGATCGCAATTCCCTGGCCGACGCCCAGGACGATGAGGGGCAGGAAGACGTCCGGGAAGTACGCCGAGGCGGGCCCAATGGTGCTCAGCCACCACATTCCCAGCGCCGCAATGACCAGCGAAGCCACCAGCAGCATGGGCTTGCCGATGAGGACGCTGAGGGGACGGACGGCGTAGACCATCGCGAAGAACAGGAAAGTGAGCGGGATGTATGACATGCCGGCTGTAAAGGCACTGAAGCCAAGAACGTTTTGCAGGTATTGGCTGAGGAAGTAGAACGTTGAGAACATCGCGCCGACAATCAGGATCCGGATGACGTAGGCCCCGGAGCGGGTGGTGTCCCTGAACAGGCGCAGGGGCGTGATGGCCTGGGTGCTGCGGCGCTCCACCAGGACGAACGCGGCGATCAGCAGCCCCGCCAGGAGCAGTGGCAGCCACGTTGCCGGTGTTGCCCAGCCTGCCTCGCCGGCATGGACCAGGCCGAAGACCAGGGCGGTCATGCCGAGCGTGACGGTAAGTGCGCCCGGAGCGTCGAAACTGCCCCTGCTTTTCGCCGTTTCCGGCAGGAAGCGCGGTGCGAGCAGCAGGACCACCGCACCGATCGGCACGTTGATCAGCAGGCCCCAGCGCCACGACAGCAGGTCAGTGAAAACTCCACCGACGATGATGCCCACACTTCCGCCGGCACCAATGACGGCGCTGTAGATACCGATGGCCCGTGACCGCTCCCCGGGTTCCGGGAAGGACTGGACCAGCAGCGCCAAGGTTGCCGGAATGGCGAACGCAGAGGCGATACCCTGCAGCACGCGGGCCAGGATCATCACTGCAGAGTTCGGTGCAAGCCCCGCAAGCAGCGAGGCGATGGTGAAGACGGCGACGCCCACCATGAACACCCGACGGCGGCCCAGCAGGTCACCCGCCCGGGCACCCAGAAGGAGGAGCCCGCCGAACGCAAGTGCGTAGCTGTTCTGTACCCAGGACAGGGTTGGACCCGTAAAGCCCAGCTCCCGCTCCAGGTGCGGCAGTGCAGTGGTGACGATGGAGGTGTCCAGCACCATCATCAGCTGGCAGCCCATGATCACGGCCAGCACCACGAATCGTGACCACCCTCCTGGCGAGGGGGCCACCCTGGCTTCCGTTTGTAACCTGCTCACAGTGGATACTCCTTAATAAGTAACTGGTTGGTTACTTGATGGTGCGCCTAGCGCGGCCCTTTGTCAACTAACCAGTTACTTGCTAGGGTGCAGGAGTGGCCCGAGACGCTGAAGCAACCCGTAGACGGATCCTCGACGCAGCCGAGGAGGAGTTCGCCAAGTATGGGATCGCGGGTGCCCGCGTGGACCGGATCGCCGACAACGCGCAGGCCAACAAGGCAATGATCTACCGCTACTTCGACAGCAAGGACCGCCTCTTCGACGAGGTCTTCAGCCAGCGGGTACTTGCGTTCGTGGACGAGGTGGAGTTCGACGCGGGGGACCTGTCCGGCTATGCGGCGCGGTCATTCGACGTCTACCAGAAGTATCCCAACACGCTCCGGCTGACCAACTGGTACATCCTGGAACGCGGCGAAGAGGGCCAACTGGCCACCCTTGCCGCTTCCCACAAGGACAAAGTCAACCGCATCGAAGCAGCCCAAAAGCAGGGTTTGCTCCCGGGTGACCGGACCGCCATTGAGATCCTGACGGCGGTCCGCGCCCTGGCCATGGCCTGGCACATCCTCACCCCGGATATGCCGCGCGCCCAGCTGCCCGCCGTCGCGCGCAGGCGCCAGGCCGTCGTCGAGAATGTCCGCAAGCTCCTCGCACCTTAGGCGGGCATGCTGCGGGGCCTGGCCGGGGAACCGCCGGCTCACACCTTGAAGTACTTGGCCTCCGGATGGTGGAACACGAACGCGTCGGTGGACTGTTCTGGGTGCAGCATGAGCTCGTCGCTCAGGATGACGCCCATGCGCTCGGGCTTCAGCAGCTCGGTGACCTTGCGGCGGTCCTCCATGTCCGGGCAGGCGGGGTAGCCCAGCGAGAAGCGGGCGCCGCGGTAGTCGAGCTTGAAATACCCTGCCGTGTCCTTGGGTTCCTCGGCGGCGAAGCCGAGCTCCTTGCGGATGCGGGCGTGCCAGAACTCGGCGAGCGCCTCGGTGAGCTGCATGACCAGGCCGTTGAGCTCGTAGTAGTCGCGGTACTGGTTGGCCGCGAACATCTTGGACGTGAACTCTTCAATTTTCGAGCCGGCGGTGACCAGCTGCACGGGCAGCACGTCGATCTGGCCGGACTCGCGGGACTTCACGAAGTCCGCCAGGCACAGGTGCCGGTCGCGGCGCTGGCGCGGGAAATCGAAGCGGAGGCGGTCGGTGCCAATGGGGCCGCCTGAACCACCGTCGGGGGCGAGCAGGCCTGCCTGGCCCAGGACGCCGTCGGGATCTTCGCCGTGGTGCAGGACCACCACCTGTTCGCCTTCGGAGACCACGGGGAAGTAGCCGTACGCCACGGAGGCGTCCAGCATGCCTTCGGCCAGGATGCGGTCCAGCCAGTAGCGCAGGCGCGGGCGGCCTTCGCGTTCCACGAGTTCCTCGTAGGAGGCACCGTCCTCGCCGCGGCCGGGCTTGAGGCCCCACTGGCCCATGAAGGTGGCGCGCTCATCGAGGAACGCGGAGTAGTCGTGCAGTGAAACACCGCGGACAATGCGGGTGCCCCAGAACGGCGGCACGGGCACGGGGTTGTCGGTGGCGACGTCGGACCGGCCGGGCATGGCTTCGGGCTCGGTGATGGTGAACTTCGCCCCGCCCTTGTGGATGCGCTTCTTCAACGGCGGCAGGCCGACGTCGTCCGGTGATTCACCGCGGGCCACGCGCACCAGCGGCTCCATGAGGGAAAGTCCCTCGAAGGCGTCCTTGGCGTAGCGGACCACGCCGTCGAACTGCTCGGCCAGGTCCTGCTCCACGTACGCGCGGGTGAGGGCTGCGCCGCCCAGGATGACGGGCCACTTCTTGGCTAGGCCGCGGGACTGCAGCTCCGCGAGGTTTTCCTTCATCACCACGGTGGACTTCACCAGCAGCCCGGACATGCCGATCACATCGGCGTTGTGTTCCTCGGCGGCGGCGATGATCTCGGCGATGCCCTGCTTGATGCCGATGTTGACCACTTTGTAGCCGTTGTTGGTGAGGATGATGTCCACCAGGTTCTTGCCGATGTCGTGCACGTCGCCGCGCACGGTGGCGATCACCATGGTGCCCTTGCCGGAGGAGTCCGACTTTTCCATGTGCGGCTCGAGCAGGGCCACGGCGTTCTTCATTACCTCGGCGGACTGCAGCACGAACGGCAGCTGCATTTCGCCGGCGCCGAAGCGTTCGCCCACCACCTTCATGCCCTCGAGAAGATGGTCGTTGATGATGCCCAGCGGGGTCATGCCCTCGCTGCGGGCCAGGTCCAGGTCTTCCTCGAGGCCTTTGCCTTCGCCGTCGATGATGCGCCGTTCCAGTCGCGCGCCCGTGGGCAGGGCGGCGAGTTCGGCGGCGCGCTGATCCTTGAGTGCTGCGGTGTCGACGCCGGCGAACATGTCGAGCATTCGGGCCAGGGGGTCGTAGGTGGTGTTGCCGTCGGCGTCGTACTCGCGGCGGTCCCAGACCAGATCCAGGGCCACCTTGCGCTGTTCCTCCGGAAGGGAGGCGAGCGGGACGATCTTTGCGGCGTCGATGATCCCGCTGGTCAGGCCCGCCTGCACGGCCTCGTGCAGGAACACGGAGTTCAGGACGATGCGGGCGGCCGGGTTCAGGCCAAAGGAGACATTGGAGACGCCGAGGGTGGTGTTGATGCCCGGGTACTTCGCGGTGATCTGGCGGATGGCCTCGATGGTTTCGATGCCGTCCCGGCGGGTTTCCTCCTGGCCGGTGGCGACCGGGAAGGTGAGGCAGTCGACGATGATGTCCTCGACGCGCATGCCCCACTCGCCCACCAGGGAGTCGATCAGGCGGGAGGCGATGGCCACCTTGCCGTCGGTGGTGCGGGCCTGGCCGTGTTCGTCGATGGTGAGGGCGATGACGGCGGTGCCGTGTTCCTTGACCAGCGGCATGATGCGGGCGAACCGGCTGTTGGGGCCGTCGCCGTCCTCGTAGTTGACCGAGTTGACCACCGGACGGCCGCCGATGAGTTCCAGGCCGGCTTTGAGGACTGGGGGTTCGGTGGAGTCGATGACCAGCGGAAGGGTGGAGGCGGACGCGAAGCGGGAGACGATCTCCTTGACGTCCGCAACGCCGTCGCGGCCCACGTAGTCCACGCAGACGTCCAGCAGGTGGGCGCCGACGCGGATCTGTTCGCGGGCGATGTCCACGCAGTCGTCCCAGCGCTCTTCGAGCATGGCCTGGCGGAAGGCCTTGGAGCCGTTGGCGTTGGTGCGCTCACCGATGGCCAGGTAGGCGGACTCCTGGTCGAAGTTCACGTGCTGGTAGAGGGAGGCAACACCGGCCTCGCGTTCTTCGGGGATTCGTGCCGGTGCTGTTGCGTCCTTGGTGGCCACGGCTTTGTTGCGGAAGGGAGCAAGACGTTCGACGACGGCGGCCATGTGCTCCGGCGTCGTACCGCAGCAGCCGCCCACCAGGCCCAGGCCGAATTCGCGGACGAACTGTTCGTGTGCGGTGGCGAGCTCGGAGGGGGTGAGCGGGTAGTGCGCGCCGTTGGCGCCGAGGACGGGCAGGCCGGCGTTGGGCATGCAAGCGATGGCGACGGAGGACTGCTTGGAGAGGTGGCGGAGGTGCTCGCTCATCTCGTCCGGCCCGGTGGCGCAGTTCAGGCCGATGGCGTCAACGCCGAGCGGTTCCAGGGCGGTGAGCGCGGCGCCGATCTCCGAGCCCATGAGCATGGTTCCGGTGGTCTCGACGGTGACCTCGACGAAGATGGGGAGGCGGACGCCGCGGTCCACGATCGCCTGCTTGCAGCCGTTGACGGCGGCCTTCGTCTGCAGGAGGTCCTGGCTGGTTTCGATGAGGAACGCGTCCGCACCGCCGTCGATCAGGCCTTCTGCCTGCAGGGCGAAGGTCTGCTTGAGCCAGTCGTAGCTGGTGTGGCCCAGGCTGGGGAGCTTGGTGCCGGGGCCCATGGAGCCAAGGACCCAGCGCATGCGGCCGTCTGTTTCCTCGGCGGCTTCGGCGCGTTCCCGGGCGATCCTGGCGCCTTTTTGTGCGAGTTCCTCGATGCGGTCGTCGATGCCGTAGTCGGAGAGGTTGGACCAGTTGGCGCCGAAGGTGTTTGTTTCCACGGCGTCGATGCCGGTGGCGAAGTAGGCGTCGTGGATGTCCGCGATGACGTCCGGGCGGGTGTCGTTGAGGATCTCGTTGCAGCCCTCGAGGTTCTGGAAGTCCGTCTCGAGCTGGAGGTCGCGGCCCTGAAGCATTGTGCCCATGGCGCCGTCGGCAATGACCACACGGTGGTTCACGGCGTCCAGGAGCTCCTGCGAACGGGCGGGGCGGGGGACGGACTCGATGTCCAGTGCGAAACGAGGCATTTAAACAGGTTACGGGCGGGGGCCCCTGCCTTGCGCTGTGTGTCCGGATACTACGGCGATGGGCACTCTCAGACTGGCGGCAAGCCGCCACCCGCTCGCGATGCTTATGTCAGTCGTCCAGGACGGCACGGGCGGCTGCCGTGTCGTGAAGATCGGGCGAGTCCTTTTCCTGTTCTTCGATCTTGCGTTGGTAGAAATCGTGGGCTGCCTGTTTCGTGATTCCCAATGCCTCACCGATTTGTTCCCATGTGGCGCCGCCCTCACGGGCAGACTTCATGACATACCAGCGCCTTGCCGTGAGCAGCTCGACTGCCCTGGCATTCGCCCGCAGCGCCTCCAGCGCGGCGACTTCTGACACCTCTGACAGAAAATGTGCTGCAGCTTCCCGCGCCCGGTCGCTGCCGGTGGAGGAATTGCCAAGCGATGCCTCACCACGGTTGAAGTCTTCCCAAACTTTGAGCAGCTCGTGGACGTCACCGCTGTTGAGTGCTTGCTCCACTGACGCCTCATCCATGGCGGCAAGTTAGCTCGGCGTTCCTCGAAGGTCAAGGGTAGGCACCGCCTCAAGTGCGGCAGCTGGCGCCGTCACTGACGTGCCGCGGTTCGGCGACGGCACCTGTCGCTGGCTGTACCTGTCGCTGGCAGGAACGCACGAACTCACTCCGCGGCGGCGACCCCGAGGTCCGCGGCGTGGCTGCTGATGGTGCGGGCAAGGTTGACGTCGCGGCTGGTGATCCCGCCGACATCGTGGCTCGAGAGCGTGACACCGACCTCGGGGTAGGTGAGGGTGAGGTCTGGGTGGTGGTTGGCCTTCTCGGCGGAGGCGCCGATGCGGTTCACGAGCTCCAGCCCGGTGGAGAACTTCCGGGTTTTGAAGGTGGCGGTGAGGGTCTCACCGGTAAGGCGCCAGCCGGTGAGCCCGGCTTCGGCGAGCTCGGCGGCCGACAGCTTCCGCTGGGGATCATTCATGGTGCCATCATGGCTCCGGAGGGCCGCCGAGGGCTACCCCTCGGCGGCACCACGTCTACAAGGGTGACGGCCAGCCGGCAACTGGGGGTACAGCTGGCAGGTGACAGAAAAGGCCAAATCGCTATGCCAGGCAGGCCCTTCTCTCCAGTGCCAATTTAGAGAGGCGATAGTGCAGATTCCGTCAGCGTCTGCAAGGCAGACGCTGGTTTGTGGCAATTGAGCCATAGATCGTCGGCGCAGTCGTGGCTTCGCTACAAAATGTCCATAGACAGTGCTCTGTAGCCTTCTTCGCAGGACCTGACCACCATTCACAGAAGGAACCATGAGCCACCAGAAGACCTCGATCTCGTCAACAGTCCGCCCGGCCCAGAACAGCCTCCGCACGCCGCGTCCATTGTGGGATGCGCATTCACTGGCCCTTATCTCCGTGTTCGCCGCGTTGATCGCAGCCTCGGCGATCGTCCCGGGCATTCCCGTCGGCAGCTTCGGAGTGCCCGTTACGCTGCAGACCCTCGCCATCATGGTGACAGGCCTCGTCCTGGGCGGATCACGTGCCGCCGCAGCGGTGGCGCTTTACCTGCTTCTTGCGTTCGCCGGGCTGCCCGTCTTCTCGGGGGGCCGGGCTGGCCTGGCCGTCCTCGCGGGCGGATCCGCCGGATACATCGTGGGGTTCCTGCTCGCCGCTCTGCTCGTGGGCATTGCCGCCGAGCAAATCATCCGACGCCTCCCCGCCAGGCGGCGTGGCCTTTGGTTCTTCCTCGCCGCGGTCGTGGTCACCGTGGTCGCATCGCATCTGCTCGGCGTGCTCGGCATGGTGGTCAACCTCAAGCTGTCATGGGAGGCCGCCTTCGTTAGCGACCTCATCTTCTACCCGGGCGACATCTTGAAGGACGCAGTGGCATCCGCTGCCGCGGTGGCCGTCCACAGGGCCTTCCCGGACATTCTCGTGCGGCGCGTGAAGTAAGCAAGGCCAAAGCATGGCTATGAGGATCTTCGGGGAAACCGTAGACGACCAAACCAGATGCATTCACTATCACACTGACGTAGATGTGATAGCCATAAAGTTCAAGTGCTGTCTTCAGTACTATCCCTGCCATCTTTGTCACGAGGAGGATGCAGACCACCCGGCCCAAACATGGCCAAGGAACGAGTGGACAGAGCCAGCAGTTCTGTGCGGTGTGTGCAAAGGCGAGATGTCCATAGACGGGTATCTGGCGACCACATCGTGCCCCACCTGTGCCGCTCGATTGAACGAACGGTGTGCCGCCCACTCACATTTTTACTTCCAGACCTGATCGGAACCTCTCACACGATCCCCCACGAAGGGCTTCGCCAGCGCACAGCGGCTTTGCAGTGACACCCCCTTCATGGCGGCGTGGTTGCCTCAACGCAGCCTCACCACAAGAGTTCCTGCCTCCGTTTGCCCGTGAAAAGAACAAGGCGGGTTGCCTTCAGAAGCTGTACGCGACTACCTCCACGACTCGTCTTTTCCGCTTCTGCCCATTCTGCTAACGAGCCGATATTTGATCTTATGTAAAGCTGCTGGTGAGAAGGGGTAGAAGTGGCCCTCCCCTGATGCTCAGGAAAGGTTGTGTATTGCCCCGGCCCAGCGTGGGCCGGAGACTGCCTTGCGGACCGCCCGGGCGCGCCCGTGGAAGTCGATCTTCGACACCTTTTGCGGATCGGCGGGTTGACCAGCTGGATCGTCATGGAGCCGGGATGGAACTTTATTGAGGGCCGCGCAGGAGTCGCTGATCAGTCCCATGCCGGCGTACTCGCGGACGGCGGCGATGCCTGCCACGGCGTCGGCCTTGGTGGTGAAGGGCCTGGACACCGCCATCACGGTGCCGTCCGGGGCGGTAAGGCGGAACCTGAAGGCTGATTCGGTGTCGATAAACAGTTCGAACATTCCTGCCATTGTGATCCTTTCGGTCGGCGGGACCCTGGAGGCTGCGTCATTGCCGCCCCCGCGCCTGACAGATCTGCTTGCCCATCAGCTCGGAGTCCTTCGAATAGAGATTGAACTACACCTAAACCTGCTACACCCCATTGAGGTCTTGACTTGCTTGTAGGACGAGCCTAGAACTCAAACTTACAAAACTACTCGGGTGGGAGGGGTTACGGTGGGTGGACAGCGGATCGGGTACGTACGGGTTAGCACCCTGGAGCAGAATGAAAAGCGCCAACTCGACGGCCAGGTTCTTGACCGGGTCTTCACGGATAAGGCCTCCGGCAGAGACACCGCCCGGCCACAACTTGCCGAGCTGCTTCGCTTCGCCCGCGACGGGGACACCGTGGTCGTGCACAGCATGGACCGGCTGGCCCGAAACCTCGACGACCTCCGGGCTCTCGTCCAAGGCCTCACCCGCAAGGGGGTACGCGTCGAGTTCGTGAAGGAAAGCCTGGTCTTCACCGGGGAGGACTCCCCCATGGCGAACCTGATGCTCTCCGTCATGGGCGCCTTCGCAGAATTCGAACGCTCCCTGATCAGGGAACGGCAGCGCGAAGGAATTGCCCTGGCGAAGCAGCGCGGAGCATACAAGGGGCGGAAGAAGACCTTGACCGCCGACCGGGCAGCCGAGCTCGTGCATCGTGCTGAGAACGGTGTTCCGAAAGTCGTCCTGGCCCACGACTACGGCATCAGCCGTGAAACCGTCTATCAGTACCTTCGCCAGGCTAAGGCCATCTAGAACTCCTCGCGGACAGGCAGCGCTAAGACCGCCTGCTGCCGGCGTCACCAGACTGACAGAATCGCCATTATCGGCGCTTATATAACGGGAGTAGAAGTAGCTGCGAGATCTGCCGGCGTTCCGGGAACTGGAGGTATCACACGTGCGGTTTACGCTCACTGCCGCTTCGGCTGCCCTGGCCAGCAACGGCCCGAGCAGCGCCTGAGCTAGGGTTTCCAACGTGCGCCCCTGACGACAGGTTGTGCGTGGAAGAATCAGCTAACGGGTCAGGATGCTCCGGATGTCCTGCAAGACGATGATAGGGATGCTTGGGATCAGCGCGTCTTTTCTGAATTTTCCCGGCAAGCCTTTCAAGCTCCAAATAAAGAGTTGGCGAACCCAGATTTGCCCGTTGCTGGTCGATCCACATCTTGTAGTTCGTGACGACGGCTATGAGTGCACCACCCGCAAACAGGTCGACAATACGTATGTCCAGAACTTCCTCGTTGACACCGATTGCCAAGATTTCTAGATAGCTGAGATAGACGCGTATTGCTGGGTCAACTGCGGGGTCCTTAGGGGCCGATTCGATGAGAGCAGCAATCTTTTCGGCCTCTCGGTCACCTGGCAAATACGTTTCGTGGTGTTCCCTTGCTTCAACGCTGGCCATATAGAAACGCATAGTTTCCTCGCGACGGCGCTGAGCTGCCTCCTTGACGCGCTCCTCAGTAGCAGCCTTCGTATTTTCGGCACTCTGCTTCACTTGACGCCCGACATAGACCACGGCCCAAACACCGGCAATCATCGAGCCGAAAGCAATCAAAAGGGAAAGGACATCCTTCAGTTCCATACGTCTCCTAGCACTCAGCTGAGACCGAGGGTTCATGCTAGCAGCCCAAGACAGCTTTGTACTTCAGACCTGTGTATTAGGTCAACGCTTCGGCCGCGCGTGTTCGCCTGTGTGACGTTCTGTCGAGGTCACAACGCCCCTGCTGAGCTGACGGAATCCCCTTATCTGCCTTTTGGTACAGACGGGGAGAGCCCTGCCAAAAGCCGTGTCTTTATGAAGCTACGGTGCTTCGCGCTGGCTAGAGGTGCCGGACAGTGCTGTGCATGGTCCGTTACAGCTGCCACCTGGTGGTGATGCGCGACTTTCTGGAACTGCAGGGCTTGGCCTTTCCGGCTCAGTACGAGTCACGGGCGCTTCCTCGGGGGTGCTGGCAGAGCCGCGAATCCGGAGGCCCAAAGCCGCCGCCCCTCCCCCATCGATCCTGACTAGCTGAGCCATGAATTTCGGCATACTATCAGCTCAAATCCAAGGGGTGGAAAACAGTTATGTGGAAGCTTCCTAAGAGGGACTATTTTCTGTTGCTCATCGTCCTCGCGCTTGTTGGACTGCTTTTCTGGGCCGACTTCAACAGCAAGGAGTTTGGTGACCTGGATCGGGATCATCCGATTGTCGGCTCCCTGTTTTCTGGTTTCCTTGTCGCCGTTACAGGAGTTCTGGTCTTCGACACTGTGCGAATGCACCTGGAAAAAAAGAAGTGGAAAGCGGTCTCTAACGTAGCCCTTCTTGCCCTGTCGCATGATCTCACCTTGGTTATCGACGTATTCCTCTGGCTGGGTTCGGGGAGAACGCCACGGAGTCAGATCGGAGTCAGGCCGCTCCACAAGGTAAAGATGGTCCGTCTTCGCCTTCGGAAACTTCTGAAGCCATCGTTCGATTCGGACTACGGTCACCTTGCGTACGAAAACTACAATCAGATGCTCGTGAAGCTGGTAGAAGATAAGGCTTGGTGCGAAGTGGCTGAGGCCGAGGTATCGAGATCGAAAGACGAGCATCGTCAGAGCGTTATTAGGCTCCTTCCTGCGATGTTTCTAACCGCTGATGCCGTCGGTATCTTGAATAGAGTTGTGCTGGTCAATCACTGGATGACTGCCCTCCACTCCAACCTGAACTACTTGGCAAAACCAGAGGTTCGTCGTCGACGAGACAGACGTGACCTGGAGCAAGCGATCGGGAGGGATTGGATGGCATTTCTTGCCGAAGCCATCAGTCTGCGGGAGGACCTCTGGTTTATGGCTCGACCTGAAAGTCTCGTTGGAACAAACAACAGGAGCGTGCTCCATCCCAGGCACCGCGATAAGTTGAACCAGCGCAGGCCACTAAACGGGGAGTCTTTCAGATCGAAGAGGATCGGCAAGTTGATCGCAATTCCCGTGGCCTCGACCAAGCTCAAGGTCTTGTAAGGCGGGACCATTTCCACGCCCAGGTTTGGTCAGGATGCATCCCGGTAACACCCTGGCCGTTGCTAAAAGGGAAAGTTCTCAGCGAAAATTCCCGTTCGATTGCCTCGCCCGGGACCCGGGTTATGGTTCCATCGTGACGAGGATTACGCGCTTCGTCCCCTCGTGTTTATGAGCTGCGCACTACAGCCTTTGCAAACATCCGCGTAGGGTGTCCGCGGAGACAGGCCAGGTGCGGACGCGTGAGGCGCCCCTCAGCTTTAGCGTAGGCTACCCAATTTATGTGAAATCGATGGACAAATTAGTGGTTCACCTCTAATGTTTGGGTCAAATGCTGGGGAAGCCGCCTAGGAGGGGCCATGTCCTCAGAGCCGCTAATTCTAGAACTCCGCGTCCACGGGGTTCGCAATACGCCGCCGGACGAATTGCTTACTGTTGCGGCGGAAGATGTTGTACCGGCCGAGGCGAATGGAATTAAGCTCGTCGACGACCTCGCTGGTTTCTACTGCGTCAAAAGCCCACCTCGCTACCCGCCAACGCGGCTTGAAGCTTACAGTTGGGGCAAGCTGGACCGTTTCGCCCCAAAAGGGCTCAAGGGGAAGACGAGCCTGGCGCTCTACAACATTGGCTGGTTCACCATCGCACCCTTTGGGTTCGCCAATGCGGCGTATTGGAGCCGCGTTCTCAAGGCTGACAGCCGGCGTCAGGACGGTGTTGACCCAGGAACAGGCGCGGCGCTCGTACGGCTCTTCAGTCTCCTGTTGACTCTTCTGTTGGCCTCATCGGTTGCGATCATCGCGATGGACCTTGTTGCTGTTCAGTGTTTCCGTGTTGAGGGCACGACACACCAGATGTGCAATAACCTTCCTCATTGGTTCGACGGACTCCGCAACCTGACCCGGGGACAGCGACTTGGGGCAGTTTCCCCATTTCCGATTGCCGCTGTGGCACTCCTAGCAGTCGTAAGCCTCTCCAGCGACGTACGCTTCCGCACCCGCATTCAGGACCTGTTGCGCGCCCCACATCGTGGTGTACCCGGCAGGTTGCAGAGGCACCGCAGCGCAAACAACCTAAAGGACTCCTTCGTCCTCGCCGCGCACCGCCTATGGATCCGCAGAACCAACTCCCCCTCCGGCATCATGCACCTCGCGGCAACAACCATGCTTGTGGCATTCCTCCTCAGCGCAGACCTCAAATCAAGTGGCGACACTCGTGAATGGTCAACAGCCGTCCTCGTTTTTTCAGGCATCGTATTGGCGGCTATAACGGTGGTGGTCATGGAATGGGGTGCCACAAGCGTTCGTGCACTCCCCAAGGACACGCTGCCCGGACACCGCGGGTGGTCCCGCATGGCCTGGGCCCTGCTTTTTCTGCTCCTAAGTGTCCTTTTATACGGTGGGAGTGTCGCTCTTGCCTGCACGGCGAAGGACTTGAGTGAAACTGCGCCCTTCACGGCAGCACAACTTGTGCCGACCGTGCTGGTGGCCCTCCTGGCCATCCTCGCGATGTCGGGATGCCTTATGCGCCTCGCGCCCGCGGCAGCCTATTCCTGGGGACTGATATTGGGCGCCATCGGGGGCGTAGGACTTTCCATTGTCGTCGCCACCTGGAACTCAACAAATATTCCGGTTAGCGCCGCCTTTGCATTGTGCGGGCTCTGTGTCTTGGCCGTCTCCTGTGCCTTGCTTAGGCAGGGTGAACGCACGCCAGTACGCCCACTGGGACGAAAAGCTGAAGCGTGGAACGGGTTGGGCCCGGCAGTGATGATGTCTCTTAGCCTCCTGCTTGCAGCCTTTTACTCCAGCGCAGCCGTCGTGGGCGTCGGAAACTTCCTGCAAGGGGGCGCCCTTGTGTGGAAGCAGGACCCTGATCATCCGCTTTTCCGCGACCTACAAGAAGATAGTTTCCAGATCCAGGTGCCGTTTCTCTACTGGGCCGCTGGCGGCGTCATGGTTCTTTTGGCCCTCGCTGTCGTCAGCGCCTTGGGCGCATTGATGCTCCTTAGCCAACGGAGAACCGGCTGGATCCTCGATCCCCAGGTTAACGATGCCGAAAGCGACTACGAGCGGGAAATCTTGGCTGTTCGCCGCCGAAGCGCCCTGCTCCAGCGTGGGGAACCAGTGGTCGGCTGGGCTGCGGCATCTGCCGTAGCGGGTGTCCTGGCCGTCATCGCGCTGACCCTGCTTCACGAGAACGGCGACGGCCATCACCTGCTGCAGAACCTTCCGTTCTGGCATGCGATCGCCCCTGCCGCTAAGTGGATAACTACGAGCACGCTGACTGCAGCGGGACTACTCATAGTCGGTGTAGCCATTGCGAATGCAGCGAAAGGCGGCGGTCGACCACTTGGCTTGCTCTGGGACTTGGTGGCATGGTTGCCCAGAGCCGGCCACCCGTTTGGTCCCGCCTGCTACTCAGAACGGGCCGTACCGGAGCTGGCCGACCGGATGCTTCAGTGGCTCGAAGAAGACGGCATCAGCGCCCGTGTCCTAAGCAAACGGCGCGTCCTGCTCGCGACGCACAGTCTCGGGAGCATCCTGGGTATTGCCGCGCTCTACCACCTAGTCGCGATTGGTAAGGGTGAACTCCTGACGAAAATTCGGCTACTTACTTTCGGTGTGCAGTTGCGTCCCTACTTCGGAAGATCCTTCCCCGACTTGTGGGGTCCAGGCGTTCTCGGAACGGCCGGTGTTAGGGGCCCAAGATTATTCAAAAGTGACCCCTGGGAGGACCGTGACCTGCCCATGACGTACCAGGGCGGGTCAACCTCCCCGGAGGCTGGGAACGTCAACTGGGGCAGGCGCCAGCTCGCAGAACTCATGAAAGTAAACGAAGGTTCTGAGATCGAAACGGTTTGGCTGAACATATGGCGTCGGACCGACTACTTGGGCTTCCCGGTCAAATCGTACGGTTCGGTGGAATCAGATAGCACGATGGATAAGGTTGCCCTCGAGATTGAGCCGGACTCATATCAAGCCGTGGTCGCCACACACGGTAACTACCTGAGGACAACCAAGTACACCGAGGCCCGCACGAGACTGTTGGAATATTGGTAAACGACCCCTGGAAGCAAGAGGTACTGGGAGTACATATATGTCGCGGTTGGACTATAGAGCCTCATTTTCCTCAACGGGAAACTGGGTCGTCCCGGCGAATGCTACCCCGTCCACGGCAGCGTCTAAGCGGGCTGCCGTGGAGCTGGGGAATGTATCTAGGCTTAGGGGCAGAGACTGCCTCTTCATCGACTACCTCTCATACCCCAGTTCTAGCTGAACGCTGAGATACCCGAGAGCGGCGGACGTCAGAATTCCGCCCGAGTAGGCCACACCCGAACCTGACGCCAAAGCTGCCTGACGTAGGAGGATATTGGCCTGCGGGCGGAGTTTTTCTTTGTTCTCCGACGCGGCGGCCGAGTCACTCCCGTGACATAGCTACCTATTGCCCAAATCGACTTTGCCAGGTCCAGATTTACTGGCAGTTTCGACTACTCCAGGTGTTCCTAGCTAAGTTTCCGTCCCCGGCGGGTGTCGGGGTGGGATCTGAGACCATCAAGAGCCACTGTCAGAAAAACGGAATTCCGTACTAGTCTTACGCCGCGCACGAAGGCGGCCATCCTGTTACCCCTGCGACAAAGCCGATCCCCGGCTACCTGACGAAATCACCATTATCGGCTTCTACTTCTGAAGCGTGGGAAGCACCTCGCCCGTTCTGCTACTAGCTGTGGTTACTCATGCCGCTGGCGGATCAGTCCGTACGGGACTGCGGGGTGGGCGCGCACTATGTAGCTGCCGGGCACTGATCGATGTGCCCATCACGCCTATTCCATGGCGCAAGGCGCAGGCCATCACACGGGCAATCGCTTCCTCAAGCGCCTCATCCAGCTCCGCCCCGCTCGACATTGCGGTTGTTCTTGGTTCACATGTCGCTGCCGCAAATAGCAAAGGTGTCGACCGTCTGATCGCCCTGGTCTGGTCCTTGCGGCACACCAAGGACACATCGCCCCCCGGTCAAAGATTCGAAGGTGATCAGGATCCTGCATCGCGCATCATCACCAAATTGGGGCCGCGAATCTACACGGTCAAAGTTTTCCTTGACACCGCCTTTCTCCGCCCCTACATTTATTGCAACCGATCTCAGCAACCGATCTCACTGCTAATCGTATAAATGCAACCGATCTCAAAGGAGAGACTCGATGATTCAGTGGCTTCTCCCACCCATCGGCGGCCCCCGCTTAGTAGGCGTCGAGTGAGCACGGCATGCTCCCGCATCAGCAACCCAGTTCACAGGAGAAATTCATGATCAAAAAGCGATGGGGCCTGGCGCTCTTCACAGCCGTCGTAGCCAGCCTTGCCCTCAGCGGCTGCGCCCCTTCAACTCCGGAGTCTGAGGGCCCGGTGACGCTTAACTACTGGGACTTCCTCGATCCCAGCCAGAACAACCCGCGCTCAAAGGCCCTAAAGGAAAACGTTGCCAATTTCGAGGCGGCAAACCCCAGCATCAAGATCAATCTTTCCGTCGTGTCACTGGGCGATATGTTGAACAGGCTGCCTCAAGCCGCGGCAGCAGGCCAGGCCCCCGACGTCTTCAAGATGTACACTCCCGTCGTTCCTCAGATGGCCGCTGCCGGCGTTTACTCACCGCTTCCTGATGCTGCCTCCAAGGTGACTGACTGGCTGCGTCCAACCGACGCTCTTGCCGGTCCTGACGGCAAGCAGGTCGCCGTGCCCTATGAGTACCGGACCTGTGCGCTCTATTACAACCAAAAGATTCTTTCTCAAATCGGCGCGACCGTTCCTACCACCTACGACCAGGTAGTCGACGTTGCACGAAAAGCGGCCGCCGCTGGATTCACCGGTTTCGGAACGGGCTTCTCGGACAGTGACAATTCGGCCATCATCGGCACTTTCTTCGACTGCTTCATGACACAGGTTGGCCAAGAGCTGTGGAACAAGGATGGGCAGGCAGATTTCGCGACATCAAAGGGAGAGGACTTTGGCAACTTCCTTACCAAGCTCAGGGACGCAAAGGCCCTTGGCAGCAATGTCGTTTCGGATACTTACGGCACCGTAGCTGACGGAATGGCAAGCGGCACGGTCGCGATGGCGGTCATGGGCACGGAACGAGCCGTCTCCTATGCCTCACAGAATCCGGACCTTAAGTGGACCGCATTGCCAAAAGCAAACACTGGCGACACGACAGGCACCACCATTGGATGGACCTTGGGCATAGGCAACGGCAGCAAACACGCCGAGGCGGCCTGGAAGTTCATCGAGTACATGACGGGGCCGGAAGCCGGCGCAAAAATGGCCACCGGAGGCGAGGTACCCACGCGTGCCGGCACCTACCAGCAGCCGTTCTTCTCCTCGCCCGAGTCCAAAACGGTGAATGACATCGCCGCTTACGTCAAGAGCAATAGCAAGCCACGCACATACTCCAGCAACTGGACTTCCCTCGCCAGAGGGCTTTCCCAGAGCGGGCAGAAACTGATCCTCAACGGCTCGTCGGGGAGCGATTTTATCCGTTCCGCGCAGGATGCTGCCAACAAGAAGTAGCAGCCCGATAGCAGGGGAGCCTGAGACATCAGGCTCCCCTCGGAAGGGACAGATAATGTCAACAAAAAGCCCCACCCGCAGCACACGCAAGACCGGAGTTGCCCCCTCAGCCACCCAGACTTTCCGCCGGGTCCGAAGGGACCGCATGGTCTGGCTCTACGTCGTCCCCGTCAGCGCCATCTTCCTCTTTGTTTTTGTGGGCCCGCTCATCTACACGGCATGGACAGCACTCCACGAGACCACGTACTACCAGATCGGTAAATTCTCCGGCCTCAACTCCTTTGCCCGACTATTCGCGGACGCCGACCTGCCCAGCAGCATCCGGACAACCCTGGTGTTCTCGCTAGGGGCCTTGGTTCTCGCGCTGCCGGCGGGGCTTTTGTCCGCGATCGTGCTCAACAACATTCACCGCTTCAAACGCTCCGTCCGAAGCCTCTTCCTACTGCCCTGGCTGATGTCGCAGGCCACAGCAGGAACAATCTGGCTGTGGTTCCTCAACCCCAACTATGGCCCAGCATCAGCCATTACCAAATCCCTGGGATTCGGTCCCACGGACGTGTTCTCATCCCCGACCAGCGCCCTTGTTGCAGTAACCCTGATGACGGCCTGGTGGTCCTATCCGCAGGCAATGCTCCTCTTTCTGGGCGCCCTCCAGACAATTCCAGAAGAGCTCCGCGAAAGCCTCAAGGTCGATGGCGGCGGCATCTGGCACGCATTCGTGAACATCACCCTCCCCTACCTGCGCAACACCATCGTCTCCGTCGTGGTCGTTCTGCTCATGCTCTACGTGCAGATGGTCACTATCATCCTGGTCACCACAAGAGGAGGCCCGATCGGCTCCACGGAGACGCTGTCCATGCGGGTCTACAACCAAATGTTCGACAAGTTCGATCTCTCTGGAGCCTCAGCCACGGCCATCCTCCTTTTTGCAGTCAACATCGTCCTGACACTCGTCGCCATCCGCTTCCGACGGAAGGAAAGCCTGTGAGCACCACAACCTCACGCCGACAGCGAACGGTTGGCGCCGTCATCAGGGCGGTCCCAGCCTGGGCGTACATCATCCTCTCCGCCGCGGTCGTGCTGCCTCCTGTTATATGGATCCTGTCCACGTCGCTGAAAACCGCCTCGGATACCCTGGAATTCCCGCCAAAGTGGATCCCGGAACCATTCTCATCCGAGGGCTATGTCGGTCTGCTGACATCGACCAACATCCGCTTCTTCGTCAACTCGCTCATCTATGCCGGCGGCTCCATCGTGCTTGCCCTGGCTATTTGTATCCCGGCCGCGTATGTTGCCACGAGATACCGGAGCCGCCGCATGGAAACCCTGATGACCGGGATACTGGTGCTGTCCATGGTCCCGGCAATCGTGGTCTTCATCGCGCTGTATTCCATGTTCGTCAAGACCGCGCTGATCAACACTTACCCAATGATGATCATCGTCTACACGGCCATCATCTGTGGACAGACGATCCTGTTTCTTCGCAATTTCATCGAGAACATACCCGTTGAAATCGAGGAAGCGGCGGCAATTGATGGCTGCTCCAGGATACAGATCCTATGGCGAATCATTCTCCCGCTCATCCGTCCCGGTATCGCTGCCGTAGCCATCTTCATCTTCGTGTTCGTGTGGAATGACTTCCTTGTCGGCACCGTCCTCGCCACGACAGAAGACATGAAGACCGTGCAGAACGGCATCGTGCGATACATAACCACTGGCTTCGGTAGCTTCTGGGGACTCTTTGGCGCATTCATCGTCGTTGCTTTCGTCCCCGTGCTCTCCATCTTCCTGGCTTTCCAGCGCTGGTTCGTAGCCGGCATGACATCCGGTGGCGTGAAGGGCTAGCCGCAGGAGCAGTTCAGCCACCAGCAACAGTTCAGCCAATATCCATCGACAAAGGGCCCCGTGACCGTCTTTGACGGCTCACGGGGCCCGCCTGCGCTTAGAAGCACATGCCACGAGAGGACGTCCGGTTCGCCACGTACGCTCTCGGACCGGACACCTACAGAAACAAAGGCTTTCCTCCGTAGGTCCTCGCCCGATCGAACCGCCGACATGGCGACCGCTCATCCTCGGCTTGGGGCCAAAGACGCAGTGGTGCCATGAACGTAGCCGGCGAAGTGCCTGGAGACAAAATTCAATGCGCGGATGCACGAAGCCCGACCCTCCCCGGCAGACAATGGTTGCGGAGCTCCCCCACTTCTGAAGCAGCGGCCGGATGCCGGATCTGCCAGGGACGTGGTCGCTGCTCCGCTCTCCGCGTTAGGGGCGTTAGCCTCAGCCGCCTGGCCCGTTCAGGTCAGAGCAGACGATTCTCGTTTCTGCGGGGCCCGGGCGTGTCTCGTCACTTTGGCTGGCGGCCAGCTGTTGCAGAGCGAGCGGCCTCATGGCGGTTTTTCTGGCTGTCATGGATGATCCTCGCCGGACGGGCAAGCTCTCGAGCGTGCGATCTGGCCCGGCTACTGCCGGGCTAAACACAAGCTTCGAGGGCCCCCGGTGCTCCACGCCGGCGTCGTACGCAGGTTAAATGCAGCGTGGGCGGGCAGGATGCAACCTGTCCACCCACACTCCATCAGAGGCCTGAACCCCAACGACTTCTACCGGAACTTAAACGGGACGCGCGCCCTGTATCTAGTCCCGAAACGGAGGGACCGGTTAGGCACGACATTCAGCGAGCGGCTATGAGTCCTCGCCCGGCCCCCATTCCGGCGGCTGAATCAGCTCCACTCTGTTTCCGTCAGGATCGAGGAGGTAAACGAGCCACCCTCCCGCAATGGGGCCTGAGGTTGGGGCAACGGGTTCGGATACCGCGCTGTAACCAAGCGCTGTCATTCTTGCGTAAACCTGTCGCACATCGATATCTGTAAAGGCCACGTGAGCCGTCCCGGGCTGCGCCTCAGATGGATCGACGGATGGCAGTAGCGGCTCTGCGTGGGCGAGTTCCAGCCGAAAAGAGTCGTCACTGGTAGCTAGAAGCATGGCTCTGACCTTGACGTTGGGACGGCCGTAAAGATCTCCGACGTATGGCCCCGAGGTCCAGGCATCCACACGTGTTAGTCCAAGGCCATCCACGTAGAATCGCTCGCTGCGGTCCATATCTGTAACGTGCAGCGCGGTGTGATGATGTCGCATTAGAGGTCTCCTTGGTAGATCAAGCTCTCCCCCCACTTGCTGAATTGCCTCAGGAGGGGGTAGCCCTGATGCCTTGATGGTGGGTCGCTGCGACATTAGGGCACAGCGGCACGAAAAGCCCTGGCGGGTTTTTTAGGTTCCAATTCCCAGATGCGCTCCGCCTGCCACGTCGAGAGACACTCCGGTGATGTAGCGGTTGTCGGGGTCAGAAAGGAACAGGATGGCCCGTGCAACTTCATCGGGTTCGGCGAACCGGCGCATCGGCAGCTGCGCTGCCCTTTTCGCCCGGTTGGCGGCTGCGTCGGGGCCGGAGTCCCTCGCAAATTGCGCCCACATGGGGGTGTTGACCGGCCCTGGTGCGATCGCGTTCACGGAAATGCCGTTGGGTCCGAGCAGTTCGGCGAAGGACCACATGATGTGGAGGACTGCAAGCTTGCTCGCGTTGTAGGGCAGGTAATTGAGGCGCGCTTCTTTGGCCGCAACCGAGGACAGGACCACGATGGCGCCCGCTGTGCCGGTCTCAAGCATCGATTTGGCTGTCTCCCGGACCAGCGTGAAGGTCCCAGTGGCATTGATCCTCAGGATGGAGTCGAACTCTTCGGACGTTGTTTCCATGATGTCCGGGGTGGGGCCAAGCACTCCTGCTGCATGCACGAGGACATCGATCCCACCGTGCTTGGCTTGGATGTCCTGTATGACTGCTGCGCATTGTTGTTCCGAGGTGATGTCGAGGGAGTAAAACGACTCCAGGGACTGGTCCTCTTTGGGGGACCGGTCGGCGCCGACGACGATGGCTCCCGCTGCGATGAGAGCCGTGACTGCAGCGTCACCGATCCCTCCACTTGATCCCGTTACCAGAACCACCTGGTCTTTGAGGCTCATCGGTTCTCTCCGCTCTGCTGCGCGAAGCCTGACTGAAATGCTCCTGTGGTCGGAGCGTAAGGTGCGTGCTTCATGTTCGTGTTCCTTGATTGAAGTTGCTTGGTTCGGCCGGTGTAGATAGTCCAGGTCTCATCGTGCTAGGGGGCTGGCACCTGCCGGGCTTCGGAGGCCGCCGCCTTCCGGATTGCATCGGCGATTTGCGTTGCGCGGAGCGCCTGGGCGAAAGTGACCGCGGGCATTCCACCCGCGCAGAATCTCAGGGCCGCTTCTGCCTGACGCAAGAAGAGGTCGGATGGTCCAAAATCTTGCTCGTGTTGGCCACCGTCGCGGTTCCACAAGCGAAGGGAATCGTTTGACCACAACATCCGGCCGTCAGTGGCCAGAACATCGATGGTGAGGCTCCAGTCTCCCTGATTGAGCCCTTGGGGTTCCTGCCAGGGAGACCAATAGCTCTGCAAGCTGAACACCGGCCCACGGGGAAAATCGAGGATGGATAGAACGTGTTCTGGTACTGCAGACCCATACAGGCTGTTGCTCGCGCTGGTGGCCCGGACGTCCGGATGACCCTCGAACCACGAAGAGACCAGTTCTATGGCGTGGATCCCGTTTACCACGGCAACGCCGCCCTCTTTCGGATCAGCACGCCATGAGTCAATGTTGTCCTTACGGGCGACCGAACGAACATTAACGGCGATCACGTCGTTGCCTCGTACCCACTGCGAGAGGATCTCGACGGCGGGATGCTGGTGGAGTGTGTACCCAACCATGAGTCGTTCGTTTGCTCCCGAAGCGGCGGCTAAGACGGCCGCACCTTCGGCATCCGCCGCGAGCGGCTTTTCCGTCAGCACCCGAAATCCCCTGTTCAGCAGATCAGCGCAGATGGCCGGTTGCAAGGTAGTGGGCAATGCCACGACGGCCAGGTCCAGGTCATCGACGGGGAGTTCCTGAACGGTCGGCACCACCTGCGCTCCCAGTTCCGGGGCCAACAGGGCGGCCCGCCCGTCTTTCTCCACTAGGTGGGTGACACTGGCACCCGCCTTGGCGAATGCTCTGGCAGGTCGGGATCCTGCCCATCCGGCCGCGCCGACCACTGCCACCCGCAGGGGCCGTGCCGACCGCGTCATGATGCTGGCACCCCGACAATTAGGGCCAAGGTGCAAGAGGTGTGCATAAAGTCTCTCCTTTGAGTTAATTCAAGAAATCGATGGGATGGGTTGCGGTCCGTGGCACCATACTTCGTTTCTTCAAGTGCAGTTAGGGACCTTGTCCTTTCAGTGCCTGCCGTGGGACCGGGGTGTGATCTTCAAGCATGCGTGCCTTGTTGACCATGATGGCCCCCGTCACCAGCACCAGGAGCCAGGCGCCGAGCATGGCGAATGAGGGCAGCCAGCCGTCCCCCGGACGGTGCAGGAGCGCAAACATGAATGGTCCGGCGCTTGCCAGGGCGTAGCCGGTTCCCTGGGCAAAGGCGGACAAGCTCCCGGAGCCGGATTGCGTTCGAGTTCGCTTATTGATCATCGCGAACGCAAAGGAATAGGCACCTTGACCCAGCCCGGCAATGACGACCCAGACCGCTGCCGTAGCTGGTGGAGCGAAGATGATGCCTCCGTAACCTATGGCGAAGGCGGCGACAAAGAGGACGGCCACTGGCAACGGGCGGGACATTCTTTGAACCACCACGGGCACAATCAGAGCGAATGGTAGGGCCAGGATTGAGTAGACCGCCAGCATGGATCCAGCAGTTTCCTGTCTCATTCCTCTATCGACGAGGACGGCCGGGAGCCAAGTGAGCGCCGCGAAAGTATTGCTGGAAAATCCGGCGAATATCAAAGCCATGCCCCATCCGATTGATGATTTCCAAGGCGTGACAGCGTTCGCCCGGGACGGCAGTCCATCCTTGGTTGGAGGGGTTCCGGGCCGCCCAGCCGGTCCTTTGACGCCAAGAAGGCTCAGCCATGGGATCGTAGCCACCGCGCTGAGGGCAGCCCAAATACCGATGGAGAACCGCCAGCCATACAGAGTGCCCAAAGGAATGGCCAATTGGGCGGCCACCGCCGTGCTGACACCCAGGAGAGTGACATGAAGCGCTCCTACCATACCGATCCTGTCGGGAAAATATTTCATCAGGAGAGGCGGCGCGACGACATTGCCCAGACCAATCCCGAACATGGCGACACACGTGAAGACCAAGAATGTCAGGACGCTCGGTCCCACTGCGCGGCCGAGCTGCCCCAATGTTGTTAGCAGAAGGGCAACCAGCAGGAGGTGTTCCTGTCGCATGCGCCGCAGGAGCGGCAGCGCAAGGAAGCCCATCACGGCGAAGCTGGCGGTCGGCAGCATCCCGAGGATCCCTGTGGTCAGGGCGTCGAAGGGAAGGTCCGCGCCTATTTGACGTAAAAGCGGGGACGCCGCCGAGACCGCTTCCCTGGCGCTGAAGGCAACCAGCAGGATGCCAACAAGCGCGGTGAAACGCCCCCGAAGCGGCCGCTTCCCCGCTCCTCGGACTTTTGGTGCCCTCTGATGCAGACGAAGGAGAGCGATGTTGGCACCTCCATGTGTCCGTCGAAATTTAGCTCGCGTTGACTGCGTGGCTTGCCCATTCGCGCCCGGTTTGCTCCTCTGTGGGCAGTCCGGCGGCGGCGAGAATCTGGTCCAGCAGGCGCTGGGTACGTACAGCTTCGCGGCCAGAAGTGAGGGGCTGAGCCCTGTCTGCGACCCGGTCCAGGAAGTGATGAACGGCGGCTGAAAATCCGAGGGTGTCTGTCGCAGTAGCCCAGCCGTATGCTTCGGCGCTCAGTTCCCGCGACGTGGTGATGCCGTTGATCGTAGTGGAGACCGTTTCCGGTGCCCTGACTTCGACGGTCTTTCCGTCCCCGTAGGCGTCCAGTTTCTCATTCCACGCTCCCGCTGTGCGGGCTGCCATCAGGACACCGGTATTTCCGGTGCTGAAGCGGATGGTTGCGGCGAGGCCGTCTTCTTCCCAGGGATCCTCGCCAGCGGCGTGGGCGGCCACGTGTTCGGGTTCGCCGCCGCAGTACCAGCGCAGGAGATCGACCATGTGGATGGCGTTCTCGAATGTCGCACGGTATTCGGAACCTGGGCGGTTCTTTTGGGCGACGCAGAAGGTGGCGCCGTTCTCGCCGAAGGCTTCCCGGCCGGCGGTGTAGACCGGCGCGTAGCGGCGGTTGAAGTCAACCATCAGTATTCGCCCCCGTTCATCGGCGAGGTCGGCCAGGCGTTCTGCTTCGTCAGTTGCCGGGGCCAGCGGCTTCTCGCAGAACACGTCCACGTCCCGGCTCAAGCACAGCTGGACGGCGTGGGCGTGCTCGGAGCGTGGCGTCAGGACGAAGACTGCATCCAGTTCCTGGGCGGCCAGCATGTCCTCTGGCGTTTTGTAGGCGGCATTGAAGCCCCAGCGTCGGACCAGGTTGCTCGGGTCCTCGCGCCGGGACACAAGCGCGGCCAGTTCGACATCATTGCGTTGTACGAGGGTGGGTAGTTGGGCAATGGTGGCGATGTTGCCGGCGCCGATAACGCCGACGCGGAGGCGGTTGGTGGTCATCATGCGTTCCTTAGTTCAGCCAGCTCAGTGAGCATTGAGCGTAGGACGGTCGCGGATTGGCGGAATCCGTCCTCGGGCGCGGGGAGGTCTTGGGGGTGCCAGCGGTACTCGAGTTCGATGCTCAGCACGTCGTCGTAGCTGTGCCGGAGCAGGGCAGCGAGGATTTGGGGCCAGGGTACGACGCCGCTTCCGACGACGCGGGAGCGGACGGCTCGTTCAGAGGCGTTGACCCTGGCTGTTTCGGTAGCCCGGAAGGCCGCGTTGGGGTCCGTGAAGACGAGGTCCTTCACGTGAACGTGGCCGATCAGGTCCCCTTGAACGGCGAAGGCCTGTTCGTAGTTTTCGTCGTGTGTGAATGTCAGGTTTGCCTGGTCATAGAGGACGCGGACAGACGGTTGGGCAATTTCCCGTACCAGGGCCGCGGTTTCTGCCGCGGTCTGGGTCATGGTGCCGAAGTGGTTTTCCACGCAAAGGCGGACGCCGGCCTGATCCGCTTCCGGAGCAAGGGTCTCCAGTGCTTTACGCAGTTGTGCCCATCGTGCCCCATGGTTGGTGTCTCCTGGGTGCCAGGATCCGGCGTAGACACGGACGCGGTCGGCGCCGAGCAGGTGTGCGGTGTCTATGGCGCCGCGGAATTCATCGACTGCGGTGCGCCATTCCGTGTCGTCCAGGGAGTTGATGGCGGTCGTGTAAGGCGTCAGGCCGACGATCGGTATTCCAGTAGCTTCGGCGGCCTTCAGGGCCTCCATGGCGGCCCGTTGGTCACCCAGGGGCAATCCGGATGTGTAGTCATTCTGGTAGATGACTTCGGCGGCGTCGAGCCCTGCGGCCCGGAAGAGTTCAAGTGCTTGGGGAACCGTGTGGTTCGGGGTGCCTAATGTATGACCGGCAAGCCGCATTGTTCATGTCCTTTCTGAAGTGTTTGGGGGTGCAGCCCAGTCCGTCGGACCGACCAGCCGGGGCGGGGCTGCGACGCGGGACCGGTCCACGATTTCCATCAGCAATCCCCACGGGGTGATGAAGTAGGTCCAACGGTTGCCGGCTACCCGGGGGCTGTCACCGGCGACTTCTTTGCGCTCACCGAGCACGCGTACCCCCGGTATGTCCTGGAGCACTGCGATCGCTTCATCGACGTCGTCGACGACGAAGCACAGGTGGTGGCCACCGGCGTCGCAGTGCCGCGGCGGTGTCGTACGCCGCTCAGTGCTGCTCCATTCGAAAAGCTCGATGTTGAGGTTGGGCGGCAGGCGCAACATGGCTAGCGTGAGCTTGGCATCTGCCGGGACTTGGAAGTTTGTGGGCATGAAGTCTTCATCGGGGCCGCGTTCGGAGCGGTAAAGCTCTTCGGCTCCAAGGACGTCGACGAAGAAGCGGATACCTTCCTCAAGGTTGGGGACGGTTAAACCAACGTGGTCCGTGTGCTGGAGCCCGGGCAAACGCCGGAGCGTCGACTCCTGTGCCCCGCTCATTGGCGCGGTCATGCTCGTGGTCCTGAAGTGGAGGCGCGGACCAGGAGCTCCGGTTCGAGGACGATGTGGTCCACGGAGCCGTCCGCGTTCTGCTTCTCAGCCAGTTCGATGGCGATGTGTCCCATATCGGCGATGGGCTGCCGGATGGTGGTCAGGGCCGGGTTAAACCGGGCCCCCAGAGCCAAGCCGTCGAAACCGATGACCGACACGTCCTCCGGCACCCGCACACCGCTTTGGCCGAGGGCCGAGATGACCGCAAAGGCCACCATGTCATTGGCCGCGATGATGGCCGTTGGGGGGTTGTCCATCGCGAGGTAATGTTCTGCCCCACGTGTGCCCGCATCCAGATCCGATCCGCTGTCCAGCACGACAGGTGCGCTGCCGCTCTCGGCAGACAGCTCCAAATAGGCGTCCATACGGTCCTGGGCGGTGTGCGTGCCGGCGATGCCGGAGACGTAGCCGATCGAGGTGTGCCCCAAAGAATGCAGGTGATCCAAGGCCAGCATGATGCCGCGGCGGCTGTCGACGGTCACCGTTGGGACGGCGTCGTCCCCTTCCACACGGTCGATCACGACGACCTTGTGGCCGAAGTCGAAGCGTTTGAGGGCCTCCGTATCGACCTTCGTCGACGGTGCGACGATACCGAAGGGGGCATACATGGCCTGCATGGCGGTGAAGTAGCCGTCGGTCTTGGCCGGGTCGCCGTTGGTGACGCAGAGCAGCAGCTGGTAGCCGCGCTCATCCGCCGCCTGCGTCATTGTCTTGGCAAGTTCTGCAAAGAACGGGTTGGTGATGTCAGGGACGATCAGCGGGATGAAGGTACTAGTTTTCCGCCGGAGCGCCTGGGCGAGTGGGCTCATCGTGTAGCCGAGTCCCTCGGCGACGCGAAGGATGTGCTCGCGTGTTTCACTCTTTACGGCTTCGGGGCGGGAGAAAGCACGGGACACCGTTGACCGGTGAACACCGGCAGCTTTTGCAACGACGTCGATACTCAAATCAGGCATGTTCTCTTCCTCCGTGCTGGTTGTCATAGGCCCGCCAAATGGGGCGCATGACGTTTTCGAGCTGGGCCAGCGTAGTCAGGCCCCGGAATCCATCTTCCAGCGTCCGGGCGACGCTCCGCACGAAGGGATCGTAGAGAGGGTCGCTGTCCACGTTGATCTTGTCGACCTCGGTGGTGCCGTCCACCGCGGTGAAGGTGGCCGAACCGTCGGAGTCCACTGTCGCGAATCCTGCCTCGCCGACCGAGGTGAAGCTGCAGTAACGCTTCAGTGGGGAGTTGGGGAATGCGTAGCCAACTTCGACGATTGCTTCGCGTCCTTCCGGTGTGGTGATGATGAGACTGGCGTGATCCTCGACGCTCTGGTGGTGAAGAGCCGACGAGAGTCGGGAGTCCATGTGGGTTTCTGTCTCACCTGTACCCCTGAGGAACATGTCGATGAAATGCGGTCCCAGATTTGCCAGGCAGCCCCCGCCCGCCTTCACGGGGTCGAGCATCCAGGGATTGGCGTTGCCGAGATACCGGGCCGGTGGACCGGCAATAAACGAAGCTCTTTGGTAGGTGGGCCGGCCGGCCTTGGCAAGCCATAGCTCTGTGGGTCCGCCGCGCTGAACCAGCGGGACGGTGGCAGGTACGCCAGCTGCCTCGGCGGCCTGACGCACGACAGAAAGCTCGTCCAGGGAAGTGCCCAACGGCTTTTCCACGACGAACGGAATGCCGCGCTGGATCAGGGCAAGACACTTTTCGGCCATACCGTCGTGGGGGCCGAAGACATAGGCGAGTCCGACGTCGGGCAGATCCACCAGCTTCCGCCAGTCGGCTTCAACCGGGGCACCCCATGCTTTCGCCAGGTCCTGCACCTGCACGCGGGATACATCGTCGTCACCGACTCCGACCATGTCGTGCTCTTCGGCCATCGCTGGCGCGCATAACGGAACGTGCCAATGGGAAGCACCAAGAATGATTGTGCGTACTTTAGTCAACCGCAATACCCCCTTGTATGAGATCGGTTGCTGAGATCGGTTGCAATAACAGTATGGATGGTGGGAAAGTTTGTCAACGAACACTTCAACGGCGGCCGCCAGCGGTGCAGGAAATTTCACCAGCCCGGGCCGGAAGAAAGGCAAGCATGTACAAGAAACTTCGCACCCTGCAGACCATCGATGAATCGGGCGCAATCCTGATCGTCCGCCTCGAAAGCGCTGAGGTGGCAGAACAAGTTGCGGAAGCAGCCATCGCCGGAGGCTTCCGCGCCCTGGAAATCACCCTGTCAATTCCTGGCGCCGTTGAGGTGATCCACCGGCTCTCAGCCAAACATGGGGCCAACGGAGTCGCGATTGGCGCCGGAACGGTACTGGACGAGCATTCGGCCTACGAATGCATCCGCGCCGGAGCGGAATTTTTGGTCAGCCCCCAATTGAACCCGGCCATGATCCGGACCGCGAACCGGTACCAGGTCCCGACTGTCAGCGGCGCCTACACACCAACCGAGCTTGTCAATTCCGCGGAGGCGGGAGCCGACATCCTCAAGCTCTTTCCCACCGAGGCCGGCGGCATTCCCTACGCCAAGTCAGTTCTCGCCCCGCTCGCCCATCTGCCGATCATGCCGGCAGGCGGCGTGACTGTTCAGAACGTAGGCGAATGGTTCGCGGCCGGCGTGGCAGGTGTCGGCGTCGGCAGCTACGTGACCAAAGCATGGCAGCAGGATGGCGACTTCAACCGCGTCACCACTGCAGCCAAGGAGTTCCTGGCGGCAGTGGCAGAGGCCCGCCGATGACGGTCCCCAGCGTCTTCGTTGTTATTGGCCCAGCCGGCTCAGGCAAAACGACCGTCGCCCAAAAAACAGCAAGAGAAAACAACGCTGCATACCTCGACAAGGACCGGATCTGCGGACGCTTTGTCGAGTTCGCACTGAAAGCAACCGGGCACGACCCGAACGACCGGGAATCAAACGACTACTACCGCGAGAACCTGCTCCCTCTCGAGTACGACACCCTCATGGACGTGGCCGGCGCCAACCTGCGCCTCGGCCGCTCCGTGGTGCTCGATGCCCCTTTCGGCGCCTACTTCGACGTACCGGACTTTTTGACGCGCGCGGCAGAAAAATTCCATTGGCCTTCATCCGAAACCACGGTGGTCCGGGTAAGAGTCCCACAGGACCTTCTGCGGGAACGGCTCACCCGCCGCGGCCTGGAGCGGGACCAATGGAAGCTTGCCCACTGGGACGAGTACTGGTCCGTCTACGGAAGCATGGAATGCGCATGGTCCGGGGTGCGGTACCAGGACTTCAACAACGAAACACCGCTTCCTGCATAAGGGTAATGACTGAGCCGTGGCCCAACTCGGTAGAGCCGGTTCTAGGCGTATCGTTCACGCCACTCGCCGCATGGATAGGCCGCGCCCGCCGCTGAACTAACTGGCGGCAGGCGTCGGCCTCCACTGTACGAAGCGGATCGCCCTTAGGCAGGGTCAGCAATGCCGGCAGCTGCGACGCGCCTCACAACGAGACGTTGACAAGCTCCTTTTGTCGCCCGTAGTGTGGTTGCAACCGATCTCAGCAATCGATCTCATTGCTGCTGATGATCTTAGAGACCCGGCGGTAACAGCAACTGTGAGAGGCATGGATTGCCCTGCATACCGTTACCGCTCCTCATCAAACGTGAAAGTATGGAGAGTTCAATGAAGACCTCAAAGGAAGCGCTCGACAGCCCGGGCCCTTCGGCAGTGCCTGAGGAGCCCCGCCGCCACATCAACATGGTCGCGGGCACCATCGGCCACTTTGTCGAGTGGTACGACTGGTACATTTACGGCCTGCTAGCGGCAGTGTTCTCAACACAGATTTTCCCCAGCGACTCCCCGTTCGCATCCCTGGTTGCAGCCCTGCTGACCTATGCTGTCGGGTTTGTTGTACGCCCGCTCAGCGGAATCATCATCTCCCCACTGGCCGACCGCTTCGGACGCCGGCTCATTCTGACGCTCTCCATTTCCGGAATGGCGCTCGGCGCGCTGATCATCGGTTTCACGCCGTCGTTTGCGACCATCGGCTATGCAGCACCGATTCTCTTCCTGGTTGCCCGGGTCCTACAGGGGATCTCCGCCGGCAGTGAGGCGCAGAGCGCAATCGCGTTCATGGTCGAACACGCTCCCGCAAACCGAAGGGGCCTGTTCGGTTCCTTCTCCAACATGGCCAGCGGCCTGGCGACCCTGGCGGCTACCGGCGCCGCCGCAATCGTCACATCATCCTTCGCGCCTGCTGACCTCGCCGCATGGGGGTGGCGCATCCCCTTCATCGCAGGCGGCATCCTCGGTGTCGTCGGCCTGATTTTGAGGGCGCGTGCGGAGGAGACCCCTGAATTTGAAGCAGGTGTCCTCGTCGATCAAAAGTCCGCTGCGGCCCGCCTGTGGGACCTGCTTCGTGAACACCCGAAGGCTCTGCTCCAGGCGGCGGCTCTCTCCGCCCCGGCGGTGGCCTACTACACCTGGGCCACATTCCTTCCCACCTACGCCAAGTTGACCTCCGGTCGGGACCTGTCCTCTACCCTGGCCGGCAGCGTTATCGGGCTGGCCTTGCTCGTGGTCATCGTTCCGGTCTGCGGTGCTCTCTCTGATCGACTCGGCCGACGCAAAATCTTCCCCATCATCGGCGCCATCGGCATGATCGTTCTCTTCTACCCGTTGCTCCTGCTGCTGAACCAGCCGGGCTTTGGCGTATACGTTCTGGTTTCGGCGTCCGGGTGGGTGGTTCTGGGTATCTGGCAGTCGATCTACCCGACCATCCAGGCCGAACTGTTCCCGGCATCAGTCCGAGTTTCCGGTATTGGCTTCGCGCATCAGATTGTGATTGCCGTCTTCGGCGGTACCGCGCCGCTGGTCGCCGCTGCCTTCGTCGGTGCTGGACAGCCGATGCTCGTCGCGGTCTACATGATTGTCATCGTCGCCCTCTGCCTCGTCGTCTACTTCACGTTGCCTGAGACCGGTACCCGCGGTGACCGGGTCACCGTGGCGCTGGCTGACCCTGAGGTCCTTGAAGGCGAACACCTGGTTGCGAGCACTTCCCCACACAGCCAACAGCCAAAGCGTTCCCTGTAGGCACACTGGTACCCAGGGTGCACGGGCGGCTCGACAAGGCAAGAAGGGCATACCTGCCAAAGGCCGTCGGGCCGCCTGGCCCGCGCTTCTTGCGATCCTTTCGCAGGATCTAATCTCCTGGCGCGCTATCCAGGCAAAGAGCAGAAAGATGCCTTCAATGAACCAAATGATTATTAATACGTTTTCCTACCTTTGGTCGGCTACGGCCATTGATGCCATAGCCGAACTGGTCGACAGCGGGTACAAAACCTTCGAAGTTCCCATCAGCTCCCCGCATTGCTGGCCCGATGAAATATCCGTCCAGGAGCGTTCGGCAAGTCGTGCAAGGCTTGACGGATACGGTGCGACCATCAGGTCACTGAACGCGGGCGGGTACGACATCAATCTGGCCAGCCCCGGCGCCAACATGCGCCGTAAGAGCATCGATCACATCAAACAGGTGATTGACCTGGCCGAAGCATGGAGCGTCACTGACGTGGTGATATCCCCCGGCACGAGACGCCCCATGATCTCACCTGCACTCGAAAAGGTGCACGGGTGGATGTACGAAAGCCTGGAGGCCCTCATCCCGCTGGCCAAACAGGCCGGCACGCGATTGCTCTTTGAAAACACTCCCTACTGCTTCACTCCTACCATCGAGGACCTGGCAGGCGTCGTGAGCACAATCAACGACGAAGCAGTCAAGATCGTTTACGACGTCGCGAACGCTGCCTACATAAAGGAAGATCCTGGGCAGGGCCTGCGCTCCCACCACGAATCGATCGGACTTGTGCATATCTCGGATACGGGCACGGACACGTGGGGCCATGATCCCATCGGCACCGGAGTGATCGACTGGAAGGAGCTGGGCAATGCCGTAAAAGACACTTGCGGCGTCAACAACGTAGTCCTTGAGATCATCCGCGAAGAGAACCCCCTACAGGAATTCAACAAGGCCATGCAGGACCTTGAGAATCAAGGCTGGGATCTGGGACATTAGCCCACCGCTCAAGGTATGTATCCCCACGCAAGCCAAGACGTGGGGTATCCGATCGGCGCGGATTAACCTCCAAAACAAACCCGCTTCACCGCCCTTGGCAGCTGTAACTGCGGGCAGTCGAAACGATTTCTATTGGAACCACTAGTGAAAGGGAATGTGTGCAATGAGAGCTTTGGTGACTGGTGGAAGCAGCGGCATAGGCGCCGCTACCTGCGTGAGAATCGCAGAGGCGGCTCTGGCCCGGGGTGTGCACCCCATGATTGCCGTAGGTGGACACGAACCGAACGGCAGCCAAGACCAAGTCGTTCGTTCAGTCCAGTCCATGGGAGGTACCGCCATCGCGCTGGCGGGTAATCTGGGTGACCCCGACGTGCCAGGTCAACTTGTTAAGGCTGCTGTAGCTGAGTTCGGCGGTCTGGACGCCTTGGTAGCAAACGCCGGGATCGCTAACCCGGGTGCCATCTGTGACGTGTCCCTTGAGGACTGGGACAACATGTTCTCCGTGAACCTCCGCAGCGCCTGGCTTCTTGCCAAAGCAAGCTACCCACACTTGAAGCAGAGCCACGGCGCCGCCTGTTTCACCTCTTCCATGTCCGGCCAACTACCCCATGCCGGATCAGGCGCCTACAGCCCCAGCAAAGCTGCACTAACCATGCTGGCCCAAACACTCGCACTGGAATGGGCACCTGACGGAATCCGTGCAAACGTCGTGTCCCCGGGCATGACGCACACCCGGATGACTGAAAAAATGTATGAAGATCCCGAAATCAAGAAGGCAAGGGAAGACATCATCCCGCTGGCAAGAATTGGCGACCCCATGGACATAGCCAATGTCATCGAATTCCTTGTGAGCCCGCTATCGGCTTACGTCACAGGCCAGGACGTCTGTGTCGACGGCGGCTTCTCCAAGTCCATTCTTAGCCATATTCCCGGGCGGCCCAGCTCCAAATCCTAAAGATCCACCCCTGCAGGTAGGGAGGGAAGTGACGAAGCCGGCACCCACCACAGTGGCGGTACGTCCACTGATACCAGTAACACGAAGCTGAACGGTAGTCGGGGCGTGCATTCTGCCCCGACTACGGGGGGGCGAACGCCAGTGGGGCTTGGTGGTGGTCTAGCCGTCTGTCAGGTCGTCGTAAGCAACGCCGTGCGCGTTGGAATGACCCGCCGCGGCAGTGGGTGCTTATGTCACGTCTTGACGGGGCGGGCGTTGAAGTACGAGTGGGAGTTCTCCGCACTGGCTGATTCCTCCCACGCAAGCGGCTCCATCAGGGCCGGAATCGTTGGACTGTTTCGATGGTTCTCGAGCTTGCTCAAACCCGATTCCTTTCCCGCCCACTGTCAGGGTGGGATCCGAGAAGAGCATGAGCGCACTGTCAAGAAACCGAAACTCCGCCCCATTCTGACGCCAAGCCCAGGCAAGCGGCATCTCGAACGCAGAAGGCGTTCCTCCTGCAGCGACACGGGCAAAGTGGTCATCTTGAACGACGCCCAAAGCGTAGACTCACAGGTGCTCACAAGACTCACAGGGGCTCACAGGAGGTTTGCGGTGAGGAATCCTTTTCGCCCGACGGCGGGCGCCACTCCCCCGGAACTGATAGGACGCGAGGGCATGCTCGACGAGTTCGAGTACGGCCTGCAGCTCGGCTCCAGGGCACCTGGACTGCTGACCATCATCACCGGCGCCCGAGGAATCGGCAAAACCGCCCTGCTGAGCGCAGCCCAGGACAAAGCACGGGAGCAAGGCTGGATCGTCATCTCTGAAACCGCCACCCCCGGCTTCGTCGGGAGGATCGGCGAGACCATGCGGCTTCACGTGGAGGAACTCGGCTCCGGCCCCAGCGGCCGGAGAATCACCGCCCTGGGTGTGGCAGGCTTCACCGTGACCACGCAGCTGCCGCCCGAACGCCAGGTCGACTGGCGACGGTTGGGCGGCCAGCTCCTGAGCCTGCTCGCGGAGAAAAGGACAGGGCTGCTCTTCACCGTTGATGAGATCCACTCGGCAGACCGCACGGAACTGTCCCAGCTTGCCGCCGACGTCCAACATTTCATCCGGGACGGCCTCCCGATAGGCCTGATCTTCGCGGGACTTCCGGCAGCAGTCTCGGACCTGTTGAACGAGGGAGTCGCCACCTTCCTGCGCCGGGCGGACCGGATTGACCTCCATGCCGCCGCCCTCAAGGAAGTCGAACGTTCCTTCACCCACACTTTCGCTCAGGCCGGAATCAAGATCAGCGACGAAGAGATCCGGCACGCGGCACAGGCGACCGGGGGCTACCCCTTCCTGATCCAACTCATCGGCTACCAGCTCTGGCGGCAAGCCGAGATCAACGACCTAGCCCTCGAAGAGGACAACGTCACCCAAGCGATCCGTGCTGCCACCAGGCGCCACGAGACGACAGTCATTGAAGCCGCCCTCTCCACAACCTCCGACAAGGACAAAGACTTCCTGCATGCCATGGCACAAGACGAGGGGCCCGTTGCTGCCGGCGACATCGGAAAAAGGCTCAATGCCAAGAGCAACGTCGTAGCCAACTACCGGGCCCGGCTAATCGCCGCCGGACTCATCGAAGCGCCCGCATATGGCAAGGTCGACTTCGCCATCCCGGGCCTTCGCGAGTACCTCCGCAAAATACGAACCTAGCCGTCCCCCACCTAGCAGAGAGTACGCCGGCCAACCCGACGGAATCGCAATTATCGGCCCTTGAAACAGCCCGGGGGGAGCGGTTGCAAAAGGGTCTGATTTGGTCGTCATTTTGGCGCTTCTCCCCAGGTTATCCACGGCTGGATTGGAAGCCGTTGGGGTAGCTCCCTGGCAGGAGTGGCGGTGGATAACCTAAGGAGAATTGTCCCGGCTGTGGGCGGCGGTTGCATTCGGGGGAAGTCACTCTGCCGTTCAGGTTGGGGTGTAGCTCACTTTTATTAGCTGGGCTCGAAGAAAATGTAGCTCCTGACGAAGAGCTAATGAGGATGAGGCTTGACAGTTGCGCGTGCTAGCTTCCGGTGGGCTCATTGCCGGTCCTCACGCCTCAAAACCTCACCGCGTGTGGGGCGGCCCCGCCGGATCATCCCAGGGGGGACACCCGTCCAGCTTCGCCCGTCGTTGTATTTGCGCTGCAGACGTTTGACTTCCTCCATGGTTGCGGCCACCACTAGATCCGAGACGGAGGAGTAACCTTCGCGAGGGCCAGCGGCTTGGAGTGCTGCACGTACCTGGGCAGCCTGAATCGGCGTGAAGTACGGGCTGATATGCGCAGATGATTTTGCCGGGTTAGGTTCCAGTCTTTCTCGCGCCGTCAGAGGTGCAGCATTGGCGTTGGGTTTAGAACGGCGCAGACGCTGTTTTGTCTGCGGCGCCGCCGCATGCTTGCCACTCGTGTAATTCAAGGCTCGGACCGCCGCCTGCACCTTTGCACGTGTGCGGAGGGCGACAATGTCAGGGCGGTGGAGAACGTTGGAAACCGTCGCCACGGAGACGCCGGCTGCCTCGGCTACATCGACCATGCGAGCCGGAAGCTGCACTGGGTCTCTGGATTGCGTTCCTGATTTGAGCCTCGCCGAGTGTTGTTGCTCCGACTGCTCAGCCATCCTTTGCTCCAACTTCCAAGGCAACAGCAAATAGGCGCCAAACGGGAAGCGCACCGCACAGCGCTGAGAGGTCCTTTTTAGTCCAGATCACGACAGGTCCCTCAGGACTTGGCCACATCTTCGGCTCAAGCCACCGCTGCTCGAACTCCCACTGCATGGTGGGTGTTGGTGCCGAGCAAGGGCTCCACATATGCTGCCGCTGGAAACGCATCCACACCACTCGTCGGTCGGTGCGCAATGGGCCGGCCACCCCTTCAAAGGCGGCCGGCCCATTTATTGTTGCAATCAGCTCACGACTCGGCATTCGCGGACTTCGGTGTTGCCTTTCGTGTCGACGTACACCTGGTGGGTTCCCACCGCGTACGTACCCGCGGAGTTGTTGTTGATGCTGACTGTCTCCGTGGAGACAGTCGTTGATCCGTCACTCATCGCCGTCGTGACAGTGAGCGTGAGGTCGTTGCTGTTACCGGCGCTCTTGACCACTGATGCTTTTGCTTCGACGCTGAGTGGTGTTCCGAATGAGAAGAACAGCGAGTTAGTGGCGGTCGACGCCGGGCTCGTGGTCGCTGCCTGAGTGCTGAGCCGGAGACTCACCTTGGCATCATTAGGCGATGAGCTCGGCCCGTCAACGGCGAGATCGACTAGCCGTCCATCGTGCACAAGGAAGTAGCGACCGACTCCGGTGCTGCGGACTTGGAACTTCTCTGCGTCGCCGACCGTCGAGGGTCCCAGGACGATCTCGTTCTCGCCATTCAGGACTGTCGCCGTGACGCTGAGGTACCGCCCGGTCGTCGCGTCTTGCAATGAATAGCTCTCATCCGAGTTCGTTACGAGCCGGAAGTAGGGTGCTTTCTTTTGCATGGCGCTAACGGCGACCGTTGAATCGTTCTGGATGGCCAGGTACGAGTTCAGTGTTTCCGTTGCATAGTCGGCAGGGATGGTGCCGCCCGGCGTCATTGTGCGTGCTGCCAGTGGTGCGTCTCCCCACGCACTCACCTCTGGCCAGGTGCGCTGGTACCACGGTGTGAGCATTGTGCGGAGCTGAATATATGGCGCCACAGTTGTCGTGGCCGGGCCGTTGTACATGGCCAGGGTGTCGAAATTCAGTTCGTCCATGTGGACGAGGCCTTCGGGCCTCGACGCTTGTGCCGCGCGTGCCAGCCAAGTGACGTCCACTCCGGGCACCTGAGAGTAGTGTGCGAGGGCGTTTTCGTAGATGGGCCTCAGCTGTCCCCGCAGGATCGACTGTTGGTCCAGCGTGGTCCAATAGGCGGTGTTGTCCGTCCGGCCAAAGATGTTCGGCACGGGCTCGGCTCGGAGCTCACCTTCCCCACTGAAGAGGTTGTATTGGGCGACCCAGTTGAAAGCGCGCGCGAGCTTGTTGTCGTCGAGACTCCACAGGTCAACGCTCTGGCTTTCGGCGATTCTGGCAATGTCGCCCATGAGCCCTAGCCCGAGTTGGGCGTGCGCTTGGTCGCGGGCGGATTCTTGTGTCTGCCCCCAGTCGGTGACGTAGTTCACGATGGAACCGTTCATGAACGGGCTCTTGTACATCGATACGGCGCGATCGAAGATCGGCTTGCTGTCGGTCAGCACGCCGATCGCCTCCAGAGACACGATTGCTGCACCATCCCAGTTTCCATTCGCGATCATCGGCGCACCCGCGTCCTGGATGACGGGGTAGACGACGTTCAGCATAAGTCGCTGGAATGCTGCGAACTGGTCACCGGAGTAGCCGGAATAGCCCCCGTGGTAGTAGCGAAGGATTTCAGCGGCGTTGATGTATTTCAGTGTCGCCAGCCCTGCGCCGAGGATCTGGTCACGTCCGTCGATTTGTTTCAGGTTCGAGGACCAACCGTCCAGGATCTGTGCGGTCTTTGCCGCATATCGGTCATCACCTGTGATGACCCATTGCAGAGCGAGGAAGTAGGCTGCGCCTCCGGAGTTTTCGTAGTCGGC